>Ga0315282_10000070_pt1 | contig 195414 bp, 177 predicted proteins | sample YL17G07_20_MG_FD_203693 | JGI IMG/M metagenome (GOLD analysis project Ga0315282, IMG submission 203693) | Sediment microbial communities from Yellowstone Lake, YNP, Wyoming, USA - YL17G07_20 | ecosystem: Environmental > Aquatic > Freshwater > Lake > Sediment | place: USA: Wyoming | collected... | reverse complement strand
ATTATTTTATTCGTCTCAAGAATTAATAAAAGAGCCTCTTTAAGATTTTCTTTTACTTCTTTAAGAGTTTTGCCTTGAGTATTTACTCCGGGAATTTCTTCGACCCATCCCAAATACCACTTCCCGTGTTTTTTATATACCGCTGTAAATTGTCTTGACATATGGTCTTATTGTACTCCTTTTAAAATCTATGTCAACCCTCCCGCTCAGCGGGATTAGGTTTTATTCTCCTCTTTCTTTCTGATTGTCGCTTTTTTAATACGAGAAAATTCGAGAGGAATTAATTCTCCGAATTCACCATCATCGTCTATATAGGTCATATGAAGCATGTCTTCTGTAATCGTATCTATTATAAGATCCGGCGTGTCTGTTGGCTCGTTGTCCAATGATAAAATCACCAAATCCACCGGCAGATTTTCGAGCTTGGCTTTAACCAAAGCTTCCCGAATCTGTTCCGGGGTTTGCTCATAATTTATCGGTTTTTCTTTTTCTTTTTCCATAAAATTATTTTAATTCAATGGCAATAATTCCATACGTCTTAATCTTTTCTTGATAATCCGAGAAGCTGTAATACAATTTCTTCAGTTCTTCTTCGGTTTCGATATTGGGATTAATTTGCTTAACTTTATATTTTTTAAAAAGATCATCGATTGACTTAAAAATTTGCGCGTCCGCAACCGACTTCTCAAATACGTCTTTGCCGCAAACCAATATTACACGATCTCCTTTTTTGATTTCTTGATAACGCATTGTAGCGGCTCTTGTCTCAATGGTTTTTCTATTGCCCTGAATAGCCTCAAAAATATCTCGGTTTACCTCCCGAAATCTCAACCGGAAAGTTTTTTTATCCATAAACTTAATTTTTTAAATACTCTTCCGTGCTTTTCGCATCGTCGGCATCAATCATTCTGTAATTAAGAAGCAACTTTTCCCCAACTTCGATATCCCTGTTCGCCACTGCTCTTGTTTCCACCTCTCTTGGGAACGGAACAACGTCAAGATTATTATTTATAGACGAATGATTTATAAATCTGGCGTTATCGATAGGATAGATGTATTTTTTGCTTTCCGGAGAATGATACGCATATTTTCCAATCAGTTCGCGCTGTAAAGAATCCATTTTTTCCACTTCTTTAGAACTGAATGATACGTCAAAATGCGGGTCATATTTCCAAACCGTAGTGCCCTTTAAAATCTTCTCGTCGGCAAACGCGCCGATACCGCTTATATTGCTTGGTTTTATCGATGTTTTTACAACTATCATAATTTCATCCCACTCAGCGGGATTTTCTATTTTTCCTTGCAATCTTAATACCCCATTTTTTCATGCAGGCGGCGTGTTCTTTTTTATTTCCACAGGAACCATTCTCTTTATGCCATTTTGCATGTTCGGCTGGCGTTACAGCTAATCCTTTTTTAGATTTAGATTTTTTTCTCATATTTTCTTGCCCCGAGCGCAGTCGAGGGGTTAATTTTTATTTTTTGGGATTTTTAAAGATTTTCTAATTTTAAAAAATTTGGAAACTGGAGCAATTAACCATAAATTCAAGCTCAAAAGAAACAATAATATCACAAAACAAACGACAAAAGAACCAATAGCTCTTCCCACGGTTAGACGACCGACAATCACCAATACCACTAACGCAATAACTACCGCTACCGCAAGTATCTTTAATCCTGAAATATAAAGACTTTTTCCATAAAGGGCCTCGGGAACACGAAATCTGTATCTTGATTTAATATTAAATTTCCGACATATCTCGAGAGCCATTTTACAGTCTTTTTGAGGAATCATTAAAGTGTAAGCAGTCCAAGCCACATTGCCGGAAGATTCTCTGCCAATTCCTGTTCCCGGATATAAAACCTTCACGGGAATTCCCCGTTTTTCCAATTCCGGTTTTAACATATCCGCCTCTTCGGCATTAAATGTTCCGAATTTTATAAAATCAGATGATTCTTTTTCCTGATTTTCTAAATTTTTTTTCTCAAATTTTTCCATAAAATTTTACTCGCTGATTTATCCCGTCGAAGCTTTAGCGAAGAATGGGATTAAAATTCCTCCCTGCCCGCCATCGATTAGACCTTGATTTCGGGTTTATATTTTTTGCCGAAGACAAAAATATAAAGAATTTCAAGAATTCCTAATGTATTTATCACCAAAAGAGCGATAAACCATTGTTTGTGATTATTCTTTGCCGCTTTCCATAATGCCATTCCTTTCCAAGGCGTTATCCATAAAACAAGCAATGCAATAAGAAACGGATGTTGAATTACAAATTGCTCCATAAAATTATTTTTTCAATTCTTATTTTGTTTCGTCAAGAATAATTCTTCCTTTAAACGCTCCTCTTTTTTGTGCTTTGTTTTCCCTGATTTCTTCCAGTTTATCTTTATCAATTTTCATATAATCACGGATAGCATAAACAATCTCCAAAATGTCCGCCAATTCTTCGTCCGTGCTGTTTTCCAAAAATTCATCAACCTCTTCTTTAAGTTTTTCTTTCAATTTATCCCGATATTCCTTGTCATCGGCAATATGGGTTATCGGCGTATCATTGTTCTGTTTTATTATTTCGGGAATCCCATCCCGAACAAGTTTATTATATTTCATGGTTATTTTTTATTTCTCAATCCCTTTTACGATTTTGCAAAATATACAATTTTCCATGGGTTTATTTTTTATTCATTCTCTTGGCATTATATGGATTTTAGATAATTACTTTTACAGTTTTCTATTAATCCATTTTTTACTTATTGCCTCCTCTAAATCAATATCCAAAAGATAGGCATTTAATATTAAAATTCCCAAAATATCAGCAAGCTCTTTTGCTATTTCTTCCTTGGTTTTCTTTGCAGTAAGATACTTTTCCGGCCTGCATTTTTTCCTATGGATTAAAACGTCCTGGGCTAATTCTCCCACTTCTTCATATAATTTTAACAATACAAAATCTTCGTCGAATTTTATATTATACTTTTTGCAATACCCTTTGGCATGTTTTATAACTTTTTCTTGCAATTCTCTAAAATCCATAAGTTTATTTTTTAAGTTTTAACGATTAAACCAATTATCTTCTTCGGATATTCGCGATGGATAAAAATCCAATTGCTCTGTCGGGATATTCAGTTTACTCGCGCCGAAGGCACAGGCATCTTTCCAAGTCGATTTATCATTCGGATTAAGATTGAAAACTTTGTCTTTAAATATAACAATCATTGTATTGCCTTCGTCATAAATATGAAAATAATACGGCTTATTGCTTACCATCGCTGCCTGAAATTCTTTTATTGCTTTTTCTGGTTCCGGAATCTCAACAATATGCAAATGCCAATCAATATCGTCTGAGCTCTCTGCCGGCTCGAACTTCGTCCGCAAAATTTTATAATTTTCTAAAACCTTTTTGTCTCCCAAACTTTCCTCAATAATTATTGAATGATACATATTTTTATTTCACTTGCTGATTAAAATTCTTTTGCCGCGTTCGGCGTCAAATATTTTTCGACCAATTACGGCCTGGATAACCAGCCTCCGATTGCGCTGGCAACCATACCAATAAAACCAACAAATGCAACAAAAAGCCAAAAACCAAACATTCCACCTTTACCACCCGAAATTGCAGAAAACCCCCATATCATTGAAAGTATTAATCCGATAAAAAATATCGGCGTGAAAATTAAAAGCCTGACGCGATATTTTTTTCTTTTTCGGGGCGCTGAGTCTATTTGTACTAAATTTTTATCAACCCGACTTATTGGGTGACCGCAATTCGGACAGCTAGATGCGCTATCCGAAACATCGCGACCACATTCTGGACATTTTATAAGTGCCATATATTTATTATTAATTTTTATTTTTCTTAAACATCTGTTTCATCGAAAAGAAAATGACACAAAATAATACACCCATAAAGATTAATTTTCCCAATATTGTTTCGGGAATAAATCCCAGGGTAGCGATAACTTGAAAAAGGGTGACTATAAATAATAGAAGTGTCAAACAAACCAATACCCACGAATAGCGCGTCGTATTTTTATTAAGTTTTTCTATAGATTTATTCAATTTTTCGGTCGATTCTTTTACCCTCACGTCTAAAATCGCCTTTATGGAACTACGCTCGCTATCACCTATTTCATTATCTCTGCTCTCTCCATCGAGTGTTTCTACCAACTCTGCATCCGATTTTTCATTATTTGTTTTTGGCCTTTCTTTTGTAAATTCTTCATTTTTCATAAATTTATTTAGAGATTAAATAGGATTGATTTGGAAAAAATTTTTTAAACTCTTGTTCTGATAAAATTTGTCTCGCATCTTCTATTCGCTTTTTGGGATATTTATTTTTGCTTTCAAAATAATCTAATAATAAACGCTTCAAAAAAATATCTTGCGGAGTGTAAAATACAAAACCCTCCAGATTCCTTTTTACTCGCATCAGCACATCAAGTGGATATCTTTTAGATCCCTCGATAAACCTAAATTCGACTTCGTCTGTTTTAAAAACCGGGACAACCGACAACCTTTCTCTCTCTTTTTCCTTTAGAATTAATTCTACCTTTGGTCTCTTAAAGCTCATAAGGGTCTTGCGTATTTTCCACTCATTTTCTTCACATATATTTTTCAAAACTTCTTCAACATTCTTAAAATCGCTATCCAAAACAAAAAAATCAACATCCGAATTGAACCTATAAAATCGTCCGACTATTGAGGCATACCCAAGACCACCATAAACCCAGTATTTTATATCGGCAGATTCTATTGCTGGTAGTACTATTTCAAAAATTGATTGGAGATGCTCATTCATGCCTCTGCTTTTCCATTCATTGATTTTGGCAAAAATAAATCGCCGAGAGATAATTATCCTTAATTTTCCTCAATCAAATTTTTCTCAATTTTTAATAAAATTTTTAAGCAATAAAGAACTTAAAGCTGTACCTTTTATCTTTTTAACTGTTTTATGCATATGAGCACTGCCTTCAAACCAAACAACCCCATCTAAAACCGCGATTCCTATTATATTTGCTCTTTTAATTTTCGCGACTCTCACTGCATAATTAAATTGGTTATCCTGTGTTCCGCCATGACTTGTAAGAAATTTCGCCTCCCCTAAAATAATTTTATTTTTACTTCTTAAAATAAAATCTAATCCCTTATCTAATTTTTTAATCTTTAGGTTTTTAATTGCGAATTTTTTTAAGGTCTTATCACTTCCTTTTAGAAATGCTGTTTTATTTCCGGCTTTCAAAAATTTGTCTTCGGATAAAAATAGATAACCCAATGTTTTTAACCAATTTCTAAATGTGTGTCCGAATTGCCTTGATGGAGATTTTGGTTGCGAGGCTAATTTTAAAATATTTTCCAGCCCTAGCGAAATCAATCTTTTTCCTATCCTTTCTATCGTCTTTGGATTCTTATCTAATAAGAATTGCGCCCTCCTTAAAGAAACAACATAGGGATCATCTATGGGAAATCTGGGTAATTTTAAAAGTTCTGCTATTAGCTCCTTTTTCTTTTTGTTCTTGAAAGCCTTCTTAACGCCTAATTTTAATTTATTGGAAATATTTCTAGACAATCCTAATTCTATGGGATAAACATAAAAAAGATTGTCGAGGTAACCTTTCGATTTGGCTAAATTTATGCTTTTTTTAACCCACTGATTCATAATCAAGAAAATAAAGATTTCTGTTTGTTATTAATAATATTGAAATATAAATAATTTATAAACTTATAGGCAAACTCGAAGCTAATTCTCTTTCTGCCATTATCTCTAAAATTGGTCAAAAATAAAGAAAAATGCCTTTCTCTTTCTTTTTCCAAATAATTATTAAAATACTTAATTATTTTTTCTTGCTCTTCCAGCCCAATTTCTCTTCCGAATAATAGATATGCCATATTTCTTGAAGTGTTTTTACCAATCAAAGCAATTGGACCATATTCTCTAATGTCTTCTAATTGGATTTTTTTGCCATTTTTACTATCAATGGCCCTTAAGAGAATAATATTTTTTTCCAATAATTGCTTAATTTGCTTACTAATATTATAAATTCTTCTGTCTTTAATGTGAGTATACGCTAATTCGACTTTTTCGTCCCCATCCACCACAAGATCTTCTGTTGCCCGATAAATACCTAACAGATTTTTCATTGAATCAATTTTTTTTCTGAATTCACCGCCTAATTGCCACCCGCATTTTTCTTCCAGTAAAAGCTTTACTTTTCTTTCGCTTGGAATTATACGAGCCCTAACGATGTTTCGATCTAATTTTTGCTTTTTTTCCTTATAATAAAATGATATTACATTATACGTCGTATCTTCAAAAACTTGCTCTTCAAATATATTTAAAGCAATAATTTTAAACTTATTTAAAAATATCTTTCTTATTTTATCTGAATTTTCTGCTGATAAAAAATTCAGAGGAACAATTAAAATGCCTTCCTCTGAATTCAAAATAGAATTAATCGAAACCTGGTATAAATCTTCGAAATTGGAATTTTTACCAACAAAATATTTATTTTTGATTTCGTCCTTTGCTTTGTTTTTATGAAGATAAGGCGGATTTGTCAAAACGAATTTATATTTTAATGGTCTATTGATACTGTCATTTAAAAACGTTATCTTGTTATCAATGTATTTTCTATCTACGTCAAAACCTTTTACGGTTTTCGCTTTGTTATTTTTAGCCCATTTTATTAAATCTTGATTTCCGGCAAAAGGATCGATTACATCTTTATTATAAATATATTTCTTCATTCCCTGAAGAATATACTCGGAATTTTTAGTAAAAAATTGCCCTAATTGTCTCTGTTTTTCTACCATATCTCCATTATACCCTATTTTTTACTTCTCGGCCTGGGACGGATAAATTTTTAGCTCTTTTAATCGAATAAAGTAAAGCAATAATTGCTGCGGCGATAATCAACAAAATAAAACCAAGAAACAAAACCGCGGAAATCTTTTATTTTTACACTAATTTCTTTTGTGGATTGTTTTTCTGGATTATTTCTGTGACTATTTGAACAAAACGAGTAGCATTGTTTAATGCCTTTTCTGTTTTTTGACGAGAAACTAAAATACCGGGTTCATCATAGGTAAATTTGTTTCTAAATTTACGCATATTATCGAACCCAGCAACAAATTTCGAAAATTCGCCACCCAAAACAGCTCCAGAAAATAAAACTACGGTTTTGTGTTGACGACCATCTGTTGGCCTGTATCCCAATGAAAACATAAGCGCCCGGCCGCTTCTTAACATTGCCAAATAAGAATAATTATAAGCCGCCTCACTATCTATGCCAAGATTCGCCTTCGATACCTTTATGTCTTTGTGTGCCCTAGCGATATGTTTAAGAACCTGATCGAAGCCGATTCTTTCCTCGGAGACAAATCCTTGATTTTTCAGATCATTTATAATTTTTTTCATATATCTCTATTTTAGGATCATCAACAATCGCCTTAACGAATGAATCCTTTTTGCTTTTTTCGTTCCATTCTTCTTCGCTTATCAAATGGTAATTGATTTCCCGTCTCAAGGCCTCTTCAAGTTTGCTGATTTTGGAAATCAACAAATCTTCATCGATATCTCCTATTATCATCAAATCTATATCGCTTAGCGAATCTTCTTTGCTTTTGGCATAAGAACCAAAAATAAAGGCCCGTTTAATTCCTTTAATTTTCCCTAGCTCCTTTTTTAACGCCCCTTTAACGCCGATGGTTTTAAATACTATACTTTTCAATTCTTCGTATAGGGGAAATTCTTTGTTTAAAAAATAGTATATTGAATTACTCTGCTTTTCTGATTTGAACACTCCGATTCTCTTTAGCATAAGAAGTTCCTGTCTAACATTCTGAACCGGAAAATGAATTATACGCTCTAATTCGCGAAGATAATATTTTTTTTCGGGGTCCGCAAAATAAAGCCCGAGCAACGCCTTTCTTAACTTCGATTTAGTTATTTTTATTACATCAAAAGTTGTCATATTTTCTCATTACAATTGTAATGTATTTTTATTACAACGTCAAATTTTCAAAATCTCTTTTTCCCTGTCTCCCATGAATTTTGCTTCTCCACCCGAGATAGACAGGCCCGCCGGAGACGGGTAAATTTATTTCCCATGGCTTGAATTTTTTCCTCTCACATTCCTGTGCTCCAATCTTGCTGCAGATTCCCGGGAAGGTAAAATTTTCAGGAAAAATTTAACCGGCTTTTTATTGGCTATTTTATAAAATAGATTTCTTTTGAAGTTTTTGTCCATAGTTTTACTCGGTAATTTTTAACAACTCGTCCAACGCAACCGGTAATTTTTTGATACCGCTATTTCCGCTAAAATGATCTTTATTGTGTTCAATAATTATCTTGGATTCCAGTTTTTCTTTGAATATTTCGGCATCACCCATCGGAACAACGGCATCATTATCAGAAAATATAGCTATAAAATTATTGGAATGACTTCTTACTAAATCCCAATTTATAGGTATTTCCAGCCAAGGTTTTGCGGTTTCTTTATCTTCTTCGTCTTCAAATGCTTCGTCAGTAAGATGAACCCAACCAGCTAAAAATACAACACCGCCGATTTTCAATCCGACAGGAAGAGATTCCAAATAGCGTAAAATTGTTTGGGCTCCTATTGAGTGGCCTATTAAGTATGTATTTTCATCGGGAGTGCCAATCTGTTCTTTCAAAAAGGAGACCCAGGTATCAATCCGGGGAGCCAGTGGTTCGGGCATGGCTGGCGTAAAAACCGTAAAACCCCTTTCCGTTAATTCCTTTTTCAACCACGGAAAACAGCCCTCTTCAGGGTAGCCATCCCAACCGTGAATTATAAAAACTCGTTTGGTCATAAAATTACAAATCCACGATGTAGGTTTCGATGAATTTTTGAATAGCGTTTACGGTTTCATTTCTTAGCTTCGGATTGCTTTGCGCCACCCATACGGCAAAGTTATATAATTCTTTAGTATCAACTTTTAACCATTTTTTGTTTTTGTGTAAAAAGACAAATAATGTGGTCATGGCAATTCTTTTATTGCCATTCTGGAAAGGGTGATTTTTAATCATCAAATAAAAAAGGATTGCGGCTTTTCCGACCAATCCTTTATATAGGGTTTTCGATTCGAATCTCTGAAAAGGTAAAACCACGCAACTCTCCAAAATATTCGGAAAACGCGAACCGAAATCCGGAATCGGCTCGTTATAAGACATAAATTCTTTAGCCAATTTATAAGCCAAGTATTCAATTTCGGTAAGAGATATCTTTTGTATCATCAAATTATTCTTTACCCAATAATCTTAGGGTTTCTCCGTATTCTTTGATTGTTTTCATTACCGCGTTGTCTATTTCCGTTTTCTGTGTCGAATTTAAAACATTTCCCAATATACCTCCCAAGTCTTTTTTATCGATAACAAAATTGCGGCCGATTTTTACGGCTTTTATTTCGCCCTTTTTAATCTTCTTAAAAACAGCTATTCGGCTGATGCCGAGCATTCTTGCCAATTCGCTTGTTGATAGAAAATCGCTCTGTTTCATATATGTTCAGGTTAACATATGTTAACGGACATGTCAATGGTTAACAATAATTCGTAAAGATAAATCGGGAATTAGGAATTATAAAAACTCGCTTCATACCTCTATCTTACCACGCCGCAAGTCCTTCGGACAAGCAGGCCCCGATAGTAGATTTTGGACTGAGCCGACTTTGGTCAGCTCAATTTAATTTTAATTAGTCCAAAATTCACTACGGGGCAGGCGGACGGGCCCTTGCTGGCGTGGATTGACAAGCGGGGATGAACGGAGTAGGATGAGATTATCTTAAAAAAGTCCCGCTGAGCGGGACAAGGAGGTAAAAATGTCCTTTAAAGTAAATGTCTTTAAAATAGCAGAAAGAAACGATAAGACTGTGATCGATGTGATGTTTTTCAAGATTTCACAAACCATGGACCCAGACAACTACATCAGAATCGGTACAGAATTTTCACGCAAAGTCACAGCATTGACAGATGCCATAATAGGAGATTGTTCGCTGCTTCTAAGTGTGGCAATCTTGGGACCGCACTACGAACCTACCGCATCTCTTGCTCACTATACCGTCTCTTTTACCGCGATCTGTCCCAAGCAGAAGAAAGATTTACTCATCTCGAGAATTAAAGAGGAAGCACAAAAACAGAATCTCGAATTCGGGGAAACGCAGAAAATATCAATACCGTAATATTGGCGTGAAAATCGGAGAGGGAAAACGAGGGGGAAGTTTGCGAAGCAAACTTCTCCTTTTTTGTCTCAAGGAAATAAAAACCCGCGAAAATGGCGGCTTTTTATTAATTACCTCCTCTCTTAGCGAGGAATTTGTCCCCCACCAAACATTGGTAAGGGATAAATTTTCACTGAGACAACTTCCCCGATGGCCATCGGGGTAAACTCCGACCCCCCTAGCGAGGATTTGTTCGCCAAGAAGGCCTCTCAAAGCCCGAGCGGGCATGGTTGGCGCCGAAGGCGACAGAGCGAAGGCGAGAAAGAACGCGGCGCCCCGCTGGGGCGCCGACGTGTGTCTTCGGGTGAATAAATCCGAGCGTCTTACTTTCCACATTGACGGGATGATTTTTATCTGCCATAATGAGCTAAATCCAAAAAGGAGGTAAATAGTGTTTAAACGAGGCGATATTTGCGTGATTGCGGACATCGGCATAACCAGCAGCCATAATTCAAATAAGGAGGCTTTTATCGGCAAAAAAGTGAAATTTATAACCTACTCCCCTGTTGGTTATATCGTAACCTGTAATAACTTCATCCAATGCGAGCTGTACGCCAAGGAAGAAATCAGATTGCCGGCAAGGACGATTTTCAGAGGACAAAGATTTCTTCTCTCCAGCGTCAAACTGCGAAAAATCGGCAATTTAGGCGACAACACTATTCATATGTGACGCAAAATTAAAAGGGGCGGCGCGGAGCGCCGCCCTCTTTAAATAAATTGTCCTAAATTATCTTTTAAAAACTCTTCTTAGCTCTTCTTTAGCTTTATTCAAAACCTTCCTTCTTTCCACGGGAAGGTTTTTTCCTGCGCGGTTGATATAGAAATTAAGCATCGACATTGCCGATTGAAAAGGTCTTGCTTTTCTCCTTTCGCTCATTTCCGCCGATTGTTTCAAGGACAAAGCGATTTTCTTGGGATTTTTCCAAATAAAAACTCCGCTTTCCAAGTCCAGAGCATTACTCTCTTTTGTCACTTTATTGGACCAGTTTTTGGTCATACTTTTATCATATGTTATTTTTAGTCGTGATGGAAATAGATTTTGCAGATAAGTTTGTTGTTCTTGCAAAAATCCCTGATTTTTCTCTCTTCTTTTGTCCAATAATCGTCTTTCCCCGACCAAATTTTTTGGTATTTAGCCACCAGTTCCGGCTTATTTCTTTTCAGAAAAGCGATAATGTTCGGCTGAACCGAAAAATAGGGATTCAGATTCTCGAACCAATACTCGCTGACAAAATTTTTGGTGCGATTGATTGTTCCTTGCCAGTCGGTTATTTCCGGAAAAATCGGCGAAATAAAAACCCCGGTTCTGATGCCGGCTTGATGAAGTTTTTGCAAAGCGTCTATCCTTCTTTCGGCCGGAGGTGCCAGAGGTTCCAGTTGTTTTCTGATTTTTTCGTCCGTAAACGACAGAGAAATCGTAACCTGCCGCTTTTTGAATTGTTTTATCAAATCAATGTCCCGCAAAACCAGGTCGGATTTGGTTAAAATTTCCAATTCCGGGCCGAGTGATATAAGCTTCTTCAGAATTTTTCTGGTTAGTTCGTATTTCCTTTCCAAAGGATGATAACAGTCGGTAACCGAACTCATCATAATCGATTTTCCCCTGTATTTTTCCGTATTTTCGGGAATCAAATCCGGAGCATTGACTTTCACATCAACAAAATGACCCCAGGGTTCGGGGTGATTGGTAAATCTTTTCATAAACCGGGCATAGCAGTAAATACAGCCATGCATGCAACCGACGTAAGGATTAATCACAAAATCACTGCCCAGGCCCGTTTTCGAAAGTATCGATTTGGCTTTAATTTCCCTGATTTTCATACACGGCCGGTTTTTATGAATTAAGAATCAGAATTGCCAAATTCAAAATCGAGGCGAAGCTGACCCAAAGAATATAGGGAATCAAAAGCCAGCCGGCCGGTTTCGAGATTTTGAAGAATTTGACAATCGTCATCAGTATCAGAATCCAAAGAACAACAATCACGATAAAACCCAGCAACGGCGATTTCAGGCCGAAAAACATTATTGACCAAAGAATATTGAAAACCAACTGTGTAAAGAAAATACCTAAACCTTTTTTGTCTTTCTTCCAAACCAGAAACATCGCTATAGCCATCAATAAAAATAAGGCTGTCCAGACCGGTGCGAACAGCCAATTTGGCGGTTTAAAAGACGGCTTGATTAAAGTCGGATACCAGGTTTTAACCGCAGGAGCGGTAAAAATCGACCCGATAAGCCCGGCCAATTCGCAAACAACTATAGCGATTATCAATTTCCCCGAATTTTTCATAAAAATTACGATAAATCAATATTTAGCAGGTAGTATGAATTAAGGCGTTTGTCTTGACGCCTTGCTTGATTTTTTCATTGTAAATCTCGATTATTTTCGGCGTAATATCAACTATAATCTCAATGCCCGTTTCTTTGAACTTCTTAATTATTTCGTCGTCTACATCCATCGCGCCGTCTTGGCCGGTGCCGATGATAATGATTTCCGGATTATTGCTCAATAATTTCTCAACCTCCCAGTCCCCTATTTCATGGGAGCTTCCCAACAGTTCTTCCAGTTTTTTGTAATCCCTTTCCTCAACCGCATCCCCCACAATCAAAACCTGATGATATTTTTTATCGTCAATCGTTATTTCACCGAATTGAGTCGCGTCAATCTGCGGCATAAATTTACCCTGTTAAATAAGATTTGAGCCGCTTCCTGAGAAAAGTTTTGCCGTGATATGTTTTCAGATACTTTTCTCGATGGGTAGCATCTTGTTGATTAAGACAAGATTCGTAGTAAATCAATTTTAATGGTCTTCTGTCTTTTGTTGATTCTACTTTGCCTTTTTGATGCTGCTCAAATCTTAATTTTAAATTATTAGTGTATCCTGTATAAAATTTTTTATCTTTGCCTGACTTTAAAATATAAACATAATAAAACATAATAATGATTTAAAATTATTTAACAGGGTGAATTACTTTATTCTACCGGCGAGGGAACCGATGATGGGCAGTTGTTTCTTCTGTTTGTTTATTGCGTTAACGATGCCGATAATACCGAATACCAACCAAACAAGAGAGACGAGATTCATTAAAAACCTCAAAAACGGAAAAGCCCAAGAAATTGCCCAGGTAATCATCTCCAAGATAAATAAAACCAAGCCCTGCTTGGCGTGGAATTTCACAAAATCATCCTTTTCCTTACTCAAATAAGGAATAAGGCAAAAAGGCCCGATATAGCTGATAATAGCCAAAGGATTTACCTCGCCACCTGTTTTCTTTTCCGGCTGGGGATTTTCGTTTGTTTTTTGTTCCATATTTTTATTTGTTAATTATTAATTATTAGGAGTCTTTTTAATTTTTTCAAAAACCGAAAAACCCCATATTTCCAGAATAACAAATACGGTGAATACGACAGAGAATATGGCTTTATTGGTAAAAACATCATTATTGACCAAGGTGTTGGTAAGAAAAAATCCCGACATCCCTACAATCATATCAAATATTCTGTTATATATCGTTTCGTGCAATTTATGGGTTATTTCGAAAAATTCCCACCCAAGCAGGATAAAAAATGAAATTGCCATACTGGCCAAAAAAGGCGCATTGAAAAAGATAAAAAGGCTCGCAAGAATACTGCCGGCGAGGGTATGATTAACTGACCAGAAATCCAGGTATTTTCTCATTGTCCAAATTTTTATATACCATTTTTTATTCATACTTATATAAATTTTTTGATTTTTAATTCCCTAATTGCGTCAGCGGCTATCCATTTGGCGGATTTGCTCGGAATTTTCAGAATTTCCTCGGCAATTTTAATCGCTTGTTTTCTTAAATTCTCGTTTCTTTTGCCGATTTGCCGCAAAGCCCAATTTACGGCTTTTCTGACAAAATTTCTTTCGTCAGTCGAGTATTTTTTAATCAGCGGAAAAAATTTCAGAAAATCCTTGTCTTTGACTTTTTTATCGTGCACAGCCAAACAAGCCATTAATGCAAACCCGGCGCGCCTGACAAACTCCTCTTTGTGTTTTGTCCATTCGATTGCTTTTTTCCGGCCCAAAGGAATTTTATCGAAAAGATTCATGCAAGTTTGGTCGCATAAATCCCAGGAATTGAAACATTTTACCCATTGCTCCATCTGCTTTGCGCTCACTCTTTCCGACTCGTCAATCATACTGGCCAATATTCTTGCTTCATGAATCTTGGTTTTCCATAAATCCTGCGCCAGTTTGTGATTTTTGCCGATTTTTTTGGCCAAGCTTCTTAAAACCGGAACGCGCACGCCTAAAGCGTATTTCGGATTAATGCCAAATCGCGCCATTCCTTCCCGGTCTTTGGAATTGGAATTCTTTTTTAAATGATTGATGATTTCTTTTACGGTCATTGCTTTTCTTCTTTTTCTTTTTCTTTCTTTTTTTCGGTCACCCAATCTGTACCATCAAAACAAAGCGCCAAATTCGGATCTTTGATTTCAAAATACTTTACTATAACTTTTCTTCCTTCGGGTGTTTCCTCTTCTCTCTCTTCGATTATTTTCGGATTTTTAACATCAAATCCGATATTTTTAAAAACATTTTTCAGAATTACTTTTTTGATATTCTTAAGTTCCTCCTCGTCTTCAATGCCTTCGACTTCCAATCCCATACTTTCCGGGTCAAGAGGAGATCCTTCTTCGTCTGCCTTTTCTAGGCCTTCTTTAATCTCTTCCTCGATCAATTCCTCGTATTCCGTACCTACGCTATCAATTAAAAATTCCAAATCTGGATATTTTTCGAATATCTCCTTTTCTGTTTTCTTATCGATTTTTATATCCACTATCGGCTCCTTTTTCTCCTGTGTTTTAATTTTTTCGAATTTTGGTCCTCTTTCCATTGATTTATTTTTTAATTATTATTTCCATTGACATTTTTTGTCTACGCAACCACAAGTCTTTCCGTATGTTTGGGCATTATAACATTCAGTATATTCGCAAGTGGTAATCACCGGCTCCTCGCTTTTCGACTGGCAAACCTGACCAGAGCACCCGCCGGTCATACAATCCGCATCGGAATTACAGGATCCTAGAGTCGATGTACCGCAAAAACTATTCAAATTCTCCGCAGGCGATTGCAGTTCGTAACCTTCGAGAATCGCCTTGGCGATTTTTATTTCTTCGGCATTAGTCATATCCAGTTCTCTATAATCCGTATCTCCGAAATAGCTTAAATAAGCCCTGCCCCACAATCCTTCTATCTCAAAATCGTTAAAAAATATTTCCTTAAGTTTACCCTCAAAAACAAGATATTTGATGCCAACTTCCGTGCCGCCGATATTTACTGTTTCATTTGTTTCGGAATCCACAAAATCCCCCGCTCCTACTCCGGTTCTCGGTATCGGCGCTATGTCGCTGCCTTTCGGCACAACCGCGAACAATAAAGCATAGCCAATAGGCGAAGTAAAGCTGTTCGCTTCGTAATAGCCGTGACCGAGAATCTGATTGGACCCATATTCGTGTTTCGCTGTCCAATCCGAAGGATGTTTCATTGTATAGCCATACCTGGGATTAATATAAGTTTCCCAATCAGAGGTATCCATGCCCGGTTCAACGCATTTCGTCCCGTCCCAACAGCCGTTCCCGCAATCGCAGGTTTTTATTTCGTGGCTATTATCGGGTGAGCAGCCACAGGCGCCAATTAAACAGGAATTGGGAAAATCGGAAGCCGATTTGCAGCAATTTGCCGTAGTTACGGTTCCGCCCGAATCAATACAGGCCTGTTCCTGCTCGCTTGGTTGAGGTTCGGGCGCGACAGCCGGTTTTCTATAAATAGAATACCATACGCCAAACACAAGAATGACAACTAAAACTATAATTAAAATGATTCTCTTTTTCATATTCTTATCTTATCAAAAATCTGGACAAAAATAAATAGATTTGATAGAATTTAGATATCTAAAAAGGAGGAAAAAGATGCCTGAATTGAAGGTTGGGGATGTATGCGAAATCATAAATGTTGCATTTGATGATTTTCACTTTGATGAAAAAGAAGAACTTATCGGAAAACGGGTCACGATCACAGAATACCGCCACACCTGGAAAGATGGCTCTGTGGCCTGCCAAGTTAAATTGGGAGACATGACATTTTTCTTTCGCGCTGTCACTCTGAAAAAAATTAATAACAAATCCGGCTGAAAAACAAGCCGAAAATTAAGCCGAAGACCAATGGTCTTCGGCTTTTGATAAAATCCCGGAAGTAAAATTAAATTTAAGCGAAGATTTTAAATCTGTATTTTGGAAAAAAGATAACTGCCGATGACCAGCATAATCAAAGTAATCACTCCCAAAATCAGAAAATCCGGCACCAGCCCGAATTGCGCTCCGCCCACCAAAGCTCCGCGCAACCCATCTATCCCGTAAGACAAAGGATTGATTCTCGCGACTACGGTCAGGGCTTTCGGCAATCCATTCAAAGGGAATAAAGAACCGGACAAAAAGAAAAGCGGCATCAAAAGAAAATTCATAATCAATTGAAACCCCTGCATATCCTGAAGCATAGAGGCAATCGCGGTACCCAAAGCGGTAAAAAACAAGGAAATCAAAGCCATAAAAACCAAGGCCAACAAAATTAAATGAAAACCGCCCGGCTTAAAACCAACCAACAGAGAAATCAAAAATATAATCACACCCTGGATTATTGCCACGGTTCCTCCGCCCAGGGTTCTGCCAATCATAATTTTCATTCTTGAGACCGGGGCAACCAAAGTTTCTTTTAGAAATCCGAATTGTCTGTCCCAAATAATTTCGATACCGGAAAAAACCGCGGTAAAAAGAATTCCCATGGCGATAATTCCCGGAGCAAGAAATTGGATATAGCTACCTCCGCCGGCCTTTTGATAAATCGAACCGAAGCCGAAGCCGAAAGCCAGCAAAAACAAAAGCGGCTGGGCAACCGAGCCGACAATTCTCGACTTGGAGCGGAAATATTTTTTCAATTGTCTTAACCAAAGAATATAAATTATTTTCATATTTTTATTTTTAACGACGATGTAGTCTTCTTCCTATTCTCATTCTTTCCATGGCGCCGGGTTCCTCGTCGCGAATATTTTTTCCGGTCAGCGCCAAGAATGCGTCTTCCAAAGAATTGGTTTGCGTTTTTTGTTTCATTTCATCGGCCGTGCCTTGGGCAACGATTTTTCCGTGGTCAATAATCGCGATTCTTTTCGCAACGCGTTCCGCTTCCTCCATATAATGAGTGGTGAGAAAAACCGTCATTTGTTCTTTTTGGTTCAGGTCTTTGATGTAATTCCAAATGTGATTTCTGGTTTGCGGATCGAGTCCCAGCGTCGGTTCGTCCAAAAACAAAATCTTGGGATGATGCACCAGACCGCGGGCGACCTCGAGCCGCCGTTTCATTCCCCCGGAAAAATGTTTTACCAGGTCATTCCGCCGATCCCATAATTCCACGAACTTCAACAATTCCTCGATTCTGGTTCTCCTTATGTCTTTGGGCACGCTGTAGACCACGCCGTGAAATTCCATATTTTCGTAAGCCGTAAGTTCTTCATCCAGGCTTGGGTCCTGAAAAACGATACCGAACGAACAACGCACTTCGTCTTCGTCTTTAAGCGGGTCAAATCCGTTGACTTGAATATTTCCGCTTGTCGGATGTAAAAGCGTGGTCAGCATTTTTATAGTCGTGGTCTTCCCTGCCCCGTTGGGTCCCAAAAAACCGAAAATTTCTCCTTTATCCACTTTAAAGGAGATATTGTCGACAGCAATAAAATCATCAAACTTTTTTGTCAGATTCGAAACTTCGATCATAATTTATAATTCTATCATTTTTAAAACCCGAAATAAATATCGGGTCTTAAAAATTATTTTTTAAATTATTTACTGTACCGGCTGTTGAATAAGAATCTGCGGTCTAAGCTGAATCGAGGTAGCGGTAATGCTGTTGTCGGAATTTGTTGTGCCGGTTACCATCACTGTTTTGCCGACTTCCAAATCACCTGCGGTTCCATCTACAAATTTAGTAATTTCTGTGGTGTCGGAATAGAAAACAATTTTCGAACCGCCGTCAGGAAGTTTGACGGTGATACTTTTATCGTCTTTGGAAAGAATTTCTCCGCCATTGAAGGCCTCGCCGCGATTTCCCCGCATTCCCTGAACATTCGCTCCCATTTCCTGCATTCTCTGTTGTCGTTCCTCTGGTGTCAGATTTTCGAAATTCTGAAAACCTCCCCGTGAAAGGTTGCCCGAATTTTTACTCTGTCCATATTTCATGCCTCCAAAAAACGCACCTGCCGCAACAATAATTACAATGATAATGATTGGTAATATTTTTTTCATAATATTTACATTAATATTTAATTTTTAATTACTTGCCCGCCAAAGCTGTCGCCAAAGGCGACTGCGGACGGGTTATTCATAATGCAATGCTTCGATAGGATTAAGCCCGGCAGCGCGACGCGCCGGATAATAGCCGAAAATAATCCCGATGGCGGTTGAAACGCCGACTGCCAAGAAAATGGACCACGATGTAACTACAGTCGCGGTATTGCCGAAATAAGCCACGGCATAAGAAAGAGCCCATCCTAAAAGTATTCCTACGATTCCTCCGATAAAAGTGAGCATCACTGATTCGGTTAGAAATTGAATACTGATATCTTTTTTCTTTGCACCAATTGCTTTACGGAGACCGATTTCCCGAGTCCTTTCGGTAACCGTTGTAAGCATCATATTCATTATTCCGATACCACCCACAATCAACGATATGCCGGCGATTGCACCAAGCAATATCGTAAGGGTGCTACTTATTGAAGAAACGCTCGCCACAATGTCGGCTTGATTCATGATGCTGAAATCGGCAAGTTCGGGATTTGAAATATTGTGACGGCTTAATAATAAAGAAGTAATTTGTTCCTGCGCCGTTGTCATTGATCCCTGGTCAGCCACTTCCACATATATAGTGGACAAATAGTTGCTGCCGGCCAAAAAACGCTGAGCGGTTGATAAAGGAATAAAAATCATATCGTCCTGGTTGCCGAAACCAGTTCCACCTTTGCTTTTTGTTACGCCGATGACTTTGAAATTAATCTTGTTTATTCGAATAGTTTTACCAATAACACCAGTGGCATTTTCCCCGAAAAGATCGTCTCTGGTCGTAGGACCCAATACTGCCACTTTTGACAAACTCTTTATATTTTGTTCGGAAATAAACGACCCTTCCGCAATTTCAACGTTTCTCACCGCCAGATACGCGGCGGTTGTTCCGACAACAGAAGTATTGGTATTTGTTCCTTTTGCCGTAATTTGATAGCGGCCGGAAAGTTCGGAAGCAAGAGTTTTAACAAGCGTAATTTCTTTCTGAATTGCGTCGGCGTCTTCTTGTTTGAGCGTCCGCGCCGAGCCTCGACCCGCGCTTACTTGCGTTCCGACTCCGCGCTGGAAACTAGGCGATACCATAAGCAAATTTGAACCAAGGGACTGAATGCTTGATGTTATAGAAGCCGTTGAGCCCTGCCCGACGGCAATCATGGCGATGACCGAACCGATGCCGATGACAATGCCAAGAATCGTCAGGCCGGAACGCGCCTTATTTGAAAGCAAAGCCGAAAATGTTTCTTGAATCAAATCACTGATAATCATAAAGATTTGTTGTTTGCGTTACGGCGAGAATGATTTTGTTCGTCTTCGACAATCTCGCCGTCACGGATATGAATAATTCTCTGGGCGTGCTCCGCCACATAACGTTCGTGGGTAATCAACACAATGGTGCGTTTTTGTTCCGCATTGAGACGCTGAAAAGTATCCAATACTATTTCTCCTGTTTTGGTATCAAGATTCCCCGTCGGTTCGTCGGCAAGAATAAGCGTCGGATCATTGACCAGAGCACGGGCAACGGCAACGCGCTGCATTTGCCCTCCGGAAAGCTGATTGGAAAGATGATAAAAGTGAGATTCCTCCAATCCGGAATTTGTAAGCATTGTTCTCGCTTTTGCTTCCCTTTCTTCTTTGGGAACGCCGGCATAAACCAGAGGCAAAACCACGTTTCTTAAAACCGTGGCGCGGGGCAAAAGGTTAAAAGACTGAAATACGAAACCGATTTTATTTTTTCTGATATCCGCCAGCTCGTCATCGGATAATTTGGAAACATCCTTGCCATCCAGAAAATATTCTCCATTCGTCGGTATGTCCAGGGCGCCCAAAATATGCATCAAAGTCGACTTGCCGGAACCGGAAGGACCCATAATTGCCACAAATTCTCCGTCATTGATTGTAAAAGAAACTCCTCTCAGGGCATTGGTTTCCCCTGCTTCGGTTTTATATATTTTGCTGATGTTTTTGCATTCAATCATATCTTAATCCCCACGAAATACTCCTCCGCCAACGCCCGGCATTCTAAAACTATTATTTTGTTGGGTCGAAGAATTCGAGCTGGTGCCTGTAATCGTCTGGGTAATTATTGTGTCGCCTTCTTTGAGACCGCCGGTAACTTCGGTATAGGTATCGTTGGCCGAACCGATTTCGATTTGCTGCTGACCGGGTAAAGTACTTGAGGTTATGCCGCTGACATTGGCGGTGGCTTGATTTTGCGAAACCGCTCCGCTCAATGTTTCCACATAATATGTGGTGCCTTGCGATTTTATTGCCGCATTGGGAATCATTAAAACGTTCTGTTTTACTTCGATAATAATCGAGGCAGAAACGCTCATTCCCGGTTTAATCCGGTCGTCCTGGGTATCAAATCCAATCTTAATATTGTAGGATACAACCCCTTGACTTACCGTGCCGATGGAATCGACTTCCGCCACTTCGCCGGTAATCTCCAAACCGTCGATTGCGTCGAAGGTAAGCGTTACTTTTTGACCGGCTTTCACTTTTGCCACATCGACTTCGTTCAGAGAAATTTCGGCAATACTCTGCTTGGTAATCAATGTTGCCACGGTCGTGCCGCTGGAAGCGGAATCGCCTTTTTCGACATTCACCGCCGCGATAAGTCCGGCAAACGGCGCGCGGACATAATAATCATTGAGTTTTTGCTTGGCTTCCAAAAGATTGTTTTCCGCATCTTGGACCTGAATCTCCTGATCACTGATATCGAAACCGGCATTAACAAAGGTTTCTTGGCTATTCCGAATAGAATCTCTGATGGAAAGAAGGCTTGAAAGATAATTGTTGGTCTTGCCGGTATAGGTATTAAGACTGGAGAGATGCGTATCGGCAAGCGACTGTGTTCTAAATCCCCTTTGAGTAAGCTCTTCTTGATAAAATTGAATCAGATTATTGGCGCTTTTTACTGCTTCGGCAACTTTTTTTATTGTTTCGTACGTTTGATCAATCAATGATTCGATTGTCGTTGAATCGGAAAACCTGCTTGTCGATTTGTAATCCTCGAAATTTTTGTCATACGCCTCTGCTGCGATTCGGTATTTGTCGGATGTATCCTTTTCGTACTGGGAAACTTTTTCTTCGTCGTATTTTCGAACAGCATTGGCATAATAGGTAATATTTGCCTGGTTTTGCTCAAAATCATAGGAAAAAAGCATATCATTAAGTCCAGTCATAATGTCCGGAAGGTCCAAAAACACATTCGCCACCGTGTTAAATCCGTCTTCATAGGCTTTCTGAATATCGTCTTCTGCTTTTTCTTTGACCCCCCTTATGGTTCCATCGCTGGTTGTAAGCCCCTGCAATTTTTCAAGGCTCAATTGTTGCCGTTGAAGGACTATTTCGGCATCACGCACCGCTTTCTGGGCATCGGTTGTGTCGAGTTGCGCCAAAAGCGTTCCTGTTTTTACCTCCTGGCCCGCTTTCGCGTTAAGATAGACGATTTCACCCGAAGCCTTCGGCTTAATATCTATCTGATTTGAGGCGGAAATCTGTCCGCTTCCGGAGACGGATGTAATCAACGTTCCTTTCTCAACGCTTGCCAGAACATAACGGGTTTGCTGATTATTGCCTTTGATTGCTTTGTATCCGAAATAACCGCCGAATACCAAAATTAGGACGATTATTGCGGTGATAAATTTGTGTTGTGACGCAAATTTTAGAATTTTTTTCAACATAAATATTGATTATAGAAATTAATGTTTAAGGCATTGGCAAACCACGGAGAGACGGATTAAAAGATTCTTCTCCAGACGGTAAAATCCTAATAAGTTTGGCCTCGATCTGGCCATCGTTATTCGGCTCGCCGATTACCATAATATATTCATCGACTTTTAAATCAACGGGTTTTATGGTTTCTCCGCCGCGTTTAATAACCGTGTCGTCTTTAATGAGAATTATTTTCTCCACATCATTACGTCCTTTGATAATAAGACTCGAACCATCGATTTTTATAATCTGCCCGAATGTGCCATACCCTTCGATAAATTCGCTGTTCGGCGGCATCATTCTCAATCCACCCATAAATCCTTCTTGCGGCCCACCAAAATTGCGGTGGTAATTTTCCGCCCAGCGATAAGAAAATCGTGCCTTCATTGTGCCGACAAATATTCCCGCACCAAATATCAAAACAGCCGCTACAAAAATAGCCAGCCCGATGATAATCCATTTAAGGGTATCTTTTTTTACCCTATCACCTTCTTCCGAAGGTGAAGGGTTTATTACAATATGTTTATTTTCCTGTTTTTCCTGTTCCATATAATTTTTTTACCCTGTTAAATTGTCCCGCCCTGCGGGACCCCCGACTTGTCGGGGATTTAACAGGGTGAATTAATTAATTATTAAAACTATGCACTAAATAATTTATCAATAATCTTTTTTTATAAACCCCGTTAGAAATTATCACAATTCATTCTTTTGCTCTTTTCTAAAAAGTACCCTAATCAAAGAAATATTTCTAACGGGGTAAAGAAATAAACGCAGAGTAAAAAGCGCCAAGCCGATACTTAGTGCAAAAGCAACAATACCTGTAATCGGCAAAGATTCAAGAATTGCCAAAGCGAAATCTTTCCAATAACTCAGGAAAGTGCCAAAATCGGTAATTGCCGCAGAAATAAAATAGAGAATTCCGGAAGTCTTTATCTGATTTACGAACATTGACCAGGAAAGCGGCGTGGCGATAAACGAAAGCAGTAAAAGCAGGGCAAACCCGAACAGCAATCTTTTCGAGTGCCGCAATTCCTGTTCTTTCTTGATTACCGCTATAATACGGTCAAAAAGACCCGCAGACGGCTCTACGGGCTCAAAATCGCTAAATTTTCGCTGGTTTTTACGCATAAGCCCCATACTTATTAATACGTATGAGGCTTATATTTTGGTGCATCAAAGCAAATCTTTCTTGAGCATAATCAGCGCGCGTCTATGCCGGCTTTTTACGGTATTGGATGATTCTTCCAGTCTCTCGGCGATTTCCCGAAAATTAAGATTGTCATTATAGTAAAGAGACAATACTGTCCGGTATTTCGGCAATAATTTTTCCGTTGCCGACTCCAATAATTGGCTTATACTCACGCGCTCGAAAAAATTGTCGCTCTCTCCTGCCTCTATTTCGGAAAGAGGAATTGTTTTCTTTTTTCTCAGCCAATCGATGCAAGTATTTTTGGCAATAGAAAAAATCCAGGTTTTAAAACTTTTATTTTCGTCGTACTTTTTCAAATAACGCCACATTTTTACGAAAACCTCCTGGGTGATGTCTTCGGCTTCCTGGACATTCCCGATATATTTATAGACAAAGCCGTAAATCGGTTTAAGGTATTTCTTGATTAAAATTTCCAGCGATTTTTCGTCGCCTTTAAAATATCGATTCACAAGCTGTGCATCGTCTTTGTTCTTCATAGCTTATTATATTACTACACTTTCCCAGGGTAACATATTACACCGAATTTGCAATAACGAAAATTAAAACTGCCGGACTTGGACTCGAACCAAGATTGACGGCTTCAAAGGCCGCTGTCCTACCATTAGACGATCCGGCAATAATTATCTTTGGCAGATTTCCACTGACGCCAATTCGATTTCAATTTGCGGAAAAGATGAACGTTTCATTTTATAAAGCGCCTCGATAAAAATTTCCAAACATCCGGACAATTCCTGAAGCGAAAATTCTTCGGCTTGCCTTAAGGCGGTATTCAACTGTTCCTGACTCAATTCTTCTTTGATTAATCTGGAAAGGTCTCTATTTACCCTGATCAACAGGAGTTTTCGCGAATAATTTATCAACGATTCGATGAACTGCACCAAGTCGTACCCCTGATTCACGAATTTATCTATAAACCCCAATGCTTCGCTGGAATTTTTCTTCGCCAATAAATCGATAAATTTTATCGCCAAATTGATGTCGACAATGCCCAGAATGTTTTCGATATCTTCAATCGTGATTTCTTTATCGCCGCTAAAAGCAATTACCTGACCAAACATACTTTCCGCATCGCGCATATAACCCTCGGAGTTCAAAGCAATAATCCGTAAAGCCTTCTCACTGACTTTGATTTTTTCTTTCTGTGCAATCATTTCCAGTCTTTTCACGATGTCGGGCAAAGAAACTTTCTTAAAATCGAATCTCTGCACTCGGGACAAAATTGTCGGCAGCATTTTATAGGGTTCGGTAGTGGCCAAAATGAAAATCGCGTGCGCCGGAGGCTCTTCCAGGGTCTTCAGCAGGGCGTTAAATGCCTCCTTGGTCAGTTGATGCGCCTCATCAATGACAAAAACCTTGTATTTGCCGCGGCTGGGCGTAAATCTCACCCTTTCGCGCAATTCCCTGATTTCATCGATTCCCCGATTGGATGCGGCATCAATCTCGATCAAGTCCATTGCCCTGCCATTCATAATATCAACACAGGATTCGCATTTGTTGCAAGGTTCATAACTCGAATCGTCCAAACAATTCACTGCCTTAGCCAAAAGCCGGGCAACCGTAGTTTTGCCCGTGCCTCGTGGTCCGGCGAACAAATAAGCATGTGCAACCTTGTCAGTTTTTAAGGCGCTGGTCAAAGTTTTTATCACATGTTCCTGCCCGACCACTTCGGAAAATTTCTGCGGTCTATATTTGCGATAGATTACCAGTTCCGTCATTTGTTTGCTGTCCCTCCTTTTTCTTAAAGACAATGAATTTATAACCTATAAAATTCCAGATTAAAGACGCGCCCGTGGCAATGATTTTTCCGACATTAGCCCAGGACACATCCGACAAACCGAACATCGGCTTTAGCCAAGTAGTTATAATATAAACAATTCCGCCATTAATCAAGAGACCGATGATGCTTACAATCAAAAACTGAAGAAATTGCTTGGGCACATCTATCTTTCCCTTGACTTTAAATGTCCATAATTTGTTCCAAATGTAACTGTGAATAACGGCCACGAGAAAAGAAACGCTGTTCAATAAAAATACGGTCGTACCCTTATAAACTCCGGTTGTCCACATCAGGAAATTCAAGACGCCGAAATCCACGGCCGTATTCGCCAAGCCGACAGTAATAAATTTGGCAAACTGGAAAATTATCGGTATTTTTTTGCCGATAAAATAAGCGATAAAAACCGCAATCAGCGCCAAAATCGGCAGGAGAAAATACAAACTCGCGACGGGAAAAGAAGTAACCATTCCCAATCCCTTGATTACGAAACCCAAAAATACGGCGACGATTTCGCCCAAGACCAAAACTGCGATAATATCCGATTTTTTCATAATTTTTACCCTGTTAAATGTCCCGCCCTGCGGGACCCCCGACTTGTCGGGGATTTAACAGGGTGAATTAATTATTAATTATTATTTTTATCTCAAATCCGGGGTTTCCGGCAAAACATTGGCTCCGCCAACCGGATTTTTTATTTTTGACCTCTCCTGAATTTCTTTCTCCACTATTTTTCTTTCTCGGCCGTATTTTAATCTTGATAATTCCTTGATTTTTGAAGCCATCTCCGGATTACCCTCTTTGCGAAAAGGAATCCTGATATTAAACGGCGTACTGGTTTGGTTGTTGATTAAAAGTTTCAAATAAGCGTTAAAGTTATCGATATTCATCAGGTCCTGCTGATTAAATGTCGGCTCGTATTGTTTGGCCAAAAATTCGGCATCATCGGCTCCCACCCTGAAAGTTGCCATACTGCCAATATTACCGATAACCGCGTCTCTGATGTTTTGTTTCAGCTGGGCAATAAATTGATGGGCAATAATCAAATCCAAGCGATACTTTCTGGCTTCGGCCAAAATAACGGAAATACTGTCCGTTGTAAAATTCTGAAATTCGTCGATGTAAAGATAAAAATCCGGTCTTTTTTCTTCCTGCGTGTCCACCCGCGAAAAAGCTGCCATGAGAATTTTCCCGACAATAATCAAACCCAATAAATTACTATTCACATCTCCCAGTTTGCCCTTGGATAAATTGGCTATAAAAATCCTCTTTCCGTCCATTATCTTTCTGAAGTCAAAAGCGCTTTTCTGCTGACAAAGAATCGGCCGCATCACGTCATTGGCCAGAAAAATATTGGTTTTACTGGTGATATAAGGAACAATGTTGGCCAGGGCCGCTTCGCCTCCGGCTTTTTCCGCTTCTTTTGTCCAGAAATCTTTGACTACGGTATTATTGGATTTCGAAAGTTTATAATGACGAAATTCTTCATCGGCTAAAACCTTGGGTATCTCCAATAATGTTGAACCGGATTCCGGATCGTCCATTATCAAAAGTAAAGCATTACGCATGTATTGCTCGAATACCGGCCCGAATGCTTCGGGAATCGCCTCCCATAATTTTTTAAAAATACTGATTACTTCGTTTGCCAAAAAGGTTTTATGCTCCGGGTAATTTGGGTCAAATTCCAAAATATTCAAAGCCATTGGTCTTTCTGTGTCGGCAGGATTGAAATAAATCACATCTTCGGTTCTTTCTTTCGGGATAAATCCCAAAATCTTTTCCGCTGAATCTCCATGCGGGTCAATAAAACACAAACCCTTGCCATTTTCGATATCCTGACGAATCATATCGAGCATTAAAGTTGTTTTTCCCGTTCCGGTCTGACCGATAACGTAAAGATGTCTGCGCCTATCCTCGTCAAGCATTCTGACAATCGTTTCTTCGCCCCTGAATGTATTTTTGCCCAAGACAATTCCTTCCTTGGGAAGATTTGAAGGCGGCACCGATTCTTTGGCTTTCAACCATTTCAGTTTGGGTGAACCAATTCGAGTAAGAGGAAAATGGAAAACACTCGCCAATTCTTCGCTGTTCAAAATAATGTTTTCCTTGCGATTAAACAAACGGAAAGAAAAATTAAAACAAAGTTTTTTCAAAGCCCCTCCCTTTAAATTTTTAAATTTCAGGGAATTCAAATTCGGGGCGCCGAACTGATTAAAAGCTCCCTGGCTGTGAGACAAAAGTTCTTCTGCCCTGCCCGCGATTTTGGCGGAAAAAACAAGCCGAATATTCACCTGAAAACCCATTTTTGAAGCCTTGGTTTGCAAATATTTTATTATTTCTTCGTCAGTTGAGGAAATTCTGGGCTGAACTTGCGGCTCTCCGGGTTTTGGTTTTTTTATCGGCTTTCCTCTCAATGCATCTTTGAAGCTTAATCCCTGATTCATCTTCTTGATTACGGCCAATCCCAGTTTATTCCAATTTTTGGATGCGGGCTTAAAAATAATCTGAATTGTTCCGCCTTCACCAACCTCTTCGATTTTACTCAAGGCATTGGCAATACTTTCCAGAGGGTCTACTTCCAAATCCTTGTAGGTTTTTAAGGGCAAAATATGTTTCTTTTCCAATCGGAAAAATCCTCCCGCCACTTCGCCGTCGGGATTAAAAATATTGTAATCCTCGATTTTTTCCACAATTGCCTTGGGATAAAATCCGTAAATCTGTTTTTCCAAAAATGTCTCGTATTTTTTCGGCGCGGCAAGATAAAAACAAATTTCGGAACCAACAAAAGGAACTGCCATTTCCAAGGCAATGTAGGGCTGGCCGTAAAGCATCTCTTTCCAGGAACCTTTTTCTTTCAACGACCTTAAGCCGGTCAAAAACTGCTCCATTATCGCGACGCGGTTTTTCTTTTCTTCCATCGCCAAATCTTCTTTGATTTCCTTGGGTATTCTAACTAAAAACAAGCTCATATTCAGAGCTCGCGTAATTGTTCCTTTGGTTTTGCGCTTTTCGAAGAATAAAACGAGTATCAAAGAAATCACCAGAAGTGCAATCACAAAAACAACAAGATAAACAAACTGTTCGATGGTCATATTGGCTTTAATTTGCCTTGTTCGACTAATTTATTATAATATTCGTCAACCAAAACATCGTGAAGTTCGTCGAGCAAATACGGATTATTCAAACCTTTTGCCACTTCCACCGCCTGAACAATTCCTTTTTCGAAAGCCAAATTGACCAGCAGTTGGACTTGTCTTTCTTTGGGTTCGCTCCCGATTTCTTTGGTTTTCTTGGCAACTTGCTGCGGTGTGGCACTTGGCGAAGAAATTGCCGTTTGCTGAATCTTTTCTTTGACAATTTCCCTGATTATATCTTTCTCCGTCTTTTCTCCTTCTTTTCTCTCTATCAATTCTTGCTTTTTTTCGGCTAATTTTTTCTCCAATTCCAAAATCTCCTTATTGATTTTGGGAATTTTTTCGATTTTTTGCGCTTTGGCAACCATAATTTAAATATAGCATATTTAAAAATCAAATACAGCATAGCTTATTTATCAATTGCCAACAAATATGTTAAAATATAATTGATGAATAGGACAAAGACAATTTTGCTTGTTATTCTCATATTGGCACTGGCCATATTTTTCAGAACCTGGCACTTGAATTCCATTCCTCCCGGCTTATACCCGGATGAAGCGATGAACGGCACCAACGCGCTCCAAGCTATCAAAACCGGAGACTATAAGATATATTACCCCGAAAATAACGGCCGCGAAGGGTTTTTTATCAATTTGCAGGCACTTTCCCTGAAAATATTCGGAGTCCATATCTGGTCATTGATATTGGTCAGCGTATTGATCGGAATTTTTACGGTTTTGGGAACATATTTTTTGACCAAAGAACTGTTTCAATCCACGGACATTGCTTTATTGGCGATGTTTTTTATTGCCGTCAGTTTCTGGCACATAAATTTTTCCCGCATCGGCTTTCGGGCAATTATGACGCCTTTTTGTTTGGTTTGGTGTTTCTATTTTTTGTTCAAAACCATGAATCTGCCGGCCGACAAAAAGAACAGAAATTGGCTTTCGCTTTTTTATCTTGTTTTGTCGGGCATTTTCTTGGGTTTGGGATTTCATACCTACATCGCCTTCAGAATGGCAGTAATCATTTTAATTGTCCCCTTGATAACGATTCTTGTCAGATTTTTCAAAGAATATAAGCTTAGCGGAAAATTTTGGGAAACTTTTTTCAAAAAAGGATTTTGGCAATATAAAATTTGGATACTCGCGGCAATACTCGTTGCCCTGCCCATTGGTCTTTATTTTCTGCACAATCCTCAGGATTTTATCGGCCGGGCAAGCGGGGTTTCGGTGTTCAATAAAGAAAACCCCATAAAAGCCGTAATCGAAAGCACAGTCAAAACTCTGGGAATGTTCAACGTGGTCGGAGACAAGAATTGGCGCCATAATTATGCCGGCTCTCCTCAACTTTTCTGGCCCGTGGGTATTCTTTTCCTAATCGGAATTATTTTGTCGATTAAAAAATTAAAACGAGGCGCTTATATTTTTCTCCTGGTCTGGTTCGGGGCAATGCTTTTACCGGCAATTCTTACTGCCGAAGGATTACCTCATGCCTTACGCACAATCGGTGCCATTCCAGTCTGTTATATTTTTGCCGCTCTCGGCGCCGATATTGTCTATAAATTTTTATCCAAATTCGAGCACCTAAAAAAAGGTTTGCTTTTTCTTTTCTGTTTTCTCTTCTTCTTCCTTTGCGCTTATTATACTTTTGACAAATATTTTATGGATTGGGCCAAGCAGCCAACGGTCGAAGATTCTTTTGCCAAAAATTATGTGGAAATCGGAAAATATTTAAACCAGTTGCCTCCGGAAATATCGAATTATGTAATCGTCAATCAGTCCGGTGTATTGGTTCCGGTCGAACAAAATGGTAAAATTAAAGATATACCGATGCCGGCGCAAACAATTATTTTTATCCGCGCATTCCAACACCAAGAAAATAAACCTACGAAATACCTGCTTCCGGAAGAAATCGATAGTCTGAATTTGGGTAAAAACTCGGTGGTGATTCCCCTGCAATACGATATGGGATTGTTCAGAAAATTAAAAAATAAATTCCCTCAAGGGAACATCAAATTCGAAGACAACGTTTTATTGTTCAAACCGTAAAATGTCGGACAAAAAATACAACTTAATTGCCGTATTATTGCTGCTATTTATGTTCGTAGTGGCGATTTTAAGTATGAGCGGCGATTCTTTGACTATGGATGAATTGGCGCACATCCCGGCAGGTTATTCTTATCTGACGCAAAGAGATATGCGGCTGAATCCCGAACACCCGCCGCTTCTGAAGGATTGGGCCGCCATTCCTCTCGTATTCATGAACTTGAAATTCGATACCAGTTTCGGCGCGTGGAAAGACGATGTTAATGGTCAGTGGTCAATGGGTTGGAAATTTATTTTCAACTCCGGAAACAATCCGGCAAAAATAATTTTCTGGTCGAGAATCCCGATGATTTTAATTCTGATGCTTCTGGGATTTTATGTTTTCCGTTGGGCAAAAGAATTGTTTGGCAAGAAAATCGCTCTTTTCACTTTATTTTTATTCTCCTTTTCCCCTACTTTCATTGCCCACGGCCGCTATGTCACTACCGACGTCGGCGCAGCTACGGCATTTTTTATTACCACTTATTATTTCGTCAAATGGATTTCCGCCCAAGGCGGACAAGCAAAATCGGACAAGAAAAATCTGATTATCGCCGGAATTATTTTCGGCATTGCGCAGTTGATAAAATTTTCCCTTTTTCTGCTTATTCCCTATTTCGGTCTGCTTTTACTTATCTGGATTTACATTAAATGGCGTGAAGGCAATAAATTCTTCAAAACGTTTATAGCTTATTGTTTAAAGTTTATAGTTATCCTAATCATCGGCTATATTGTTGTTTATCCGGTTTATCAATACCATGTTCTGAACTATCCTCCGGAAAGACAAGTCAGGGATGCAGAATTTATCACGAGATCTTTTATGATTAGGCCCATTGCCAATCTGATTGTCTGGATGTCGGATAAACCGATTCTGAGGGCGTATGGACAATATCTATTCGGGCTTTCCATGGTTTTTCAGCGCGCCACGGGCGGAAACACGACTTTCTTTTTGGGTGAAGTTTCCGGCGCCGGGTGGAAAAATTATTTTCCGGTTGTTTATGCCATAAAAGAACCCCTAGCTTTGCATATTCTTACAATTATCGCCCTTTTGTTTTGGGCAAGCCGAGGAAATAAAGAATTTTGGAAAAAAGTACTCGCCTCCTTAAGCAAGGTATTAAAGGAAAATTTTCCCGAAATTGCCATGCTCATCTTTCTGGCTGTTTATTGGTTCTTTACCCTACAAAGTAATCTCAATATCGGCGTGCGCCATATTTTACCCACTTTTCCTTTTGTTTATCTTTTGATTTCCGGCCAAGTAAAAAGAATGTCGGAACGCGCAAAAACGAAAAAAGTGTTGTTTATCGGTTTTTGGTCAATGATTGTTTTCTTGATGCTTTGGTATGCCCTCTCTTCGCTTTCCGTGTTTCCTTATTATCTAACTCATTTCAACGAACTGGTGGGCGGACCGAAAAACGGCTATCTTTACGTCACCGATTCCAATCTGGATTGGGGCCAAGATTTAAAAAGGCTCGCCAAATGGGTTGACGAGCAAGGAATCAAAAAAATAAAAGTTGATTATTTCGGCGGTTCGGACACCAATTATTATCTGGGAGACAAATTTGAGCCCTGGCACGGAGACTGGAAACCGGAAGATGCCAAAGGAAGCTGGCTGGCGATTTCCGCTACCTTCCTGCAGCAGGGACGGGCTGTTCCTGCTCCGGGTTTCGAGAACAGAACTGACGTTTATTTGTGGCTTGACCAATACACCCCCGTCACCGTCATCGGCAATTCGATTTTCGTCTACTACATTCCTTAAATACTTAAATAAGGGAACAAATTTTCCGCAACGAGCGTGAGGCCATGACAGTCAACAAAACGATTTCTGCTTCGCGAGTAAGGAAAATTTTGTTCCCTTATTTTATTTATAATACACCCTATTCTCAATCCTTAAATCCACATACTGTAAATCTTTTCTTGCATCTTTTATCTTTTCGTCCAAAACCGCTTTGAGGGCCGGGAGTTGATTCCTGGCTTCTTTTTGTAAATTAAACAGAATATACCATCCCTCGTTGGTGATTACCTTTAAATCATCGACTGGAAAAGACAAATTATCAAAATCTATAACTTTTATATTCACTTCCGAAAGCAAAAAATCTTTTGCTTCGGCAATAAAATTGATTATATTTTCCTCAAATATTTTTTCTCCTATTTTATAATCCCTCCCCGAATAATCTTTGATTAAAATAATCAACGAACCGCTGGTTTGGGGCGCTTCCTCGAAAATAATTCCTTTTTTATCGATATAAAAACAATTCTTGGTCTGGTCTATTTCCACATTTTCTTGTTTTATTTTCTCCGCCCGGCAGACAATTCCGAATCCTTCCCTTTCTTTCAGATTAAGCTCGATTTTTCTTTTGAATAAATTTATTTTTACTTCCAATTCCGCAATCAATGGAAATTTTTTTATCAAATCGTTTTTAATCCTTTCTTTTGTGGCTAAAAAAATATTTTTATAATTCAGAATACTTTTTATGTCCTCGACCTTAATTTCTCTGTTTCCGGAAATTTCTATTGCTTTAATCTTAAATATCGGCAAAAGAAAAAACCCCGCCAACAAAATTAAAAAAAGGGAACAAATTACAATCAGTATTCCCCTAATTCCTTTTCTTTTTCTTTTACGGTAATAAGCCGGCCTCATATCTCTTTTATTCCCGTGTATTTTTGTAATGCCTTGGGAATTTTTATACTCCCGTCTTTTTGCTGGTAATTTTCGATAATCGCAATCAAAATCCTTCCGATAGCAAGGGCCGTACCATTCAAGGTATGCACCAATTCCAATCCGTTCTTGGTTTTATATTTTATATTTAAACGCCTTGCCTGAAAATCGGTACAGTTTGAAGTAGAATGGGTTTCTCGATACTCGTTTTGTCCGGGCATCCAGGCTTCGATATCATATTTTGCCGCAGCCGGGTCGCCCAAATCGCCGGTACAAATATTTAAAACCCGATAAGGAATTTTCAATAATTGCATCAGTTTTTCTTCCATCGAAAGCATTAATTTATGCTCTTTAATTGAATCTTCAGGCTTTGTGAAACTGAACATTTCCACTTTATCGAATTGGTGCACGCGCAAAATTCCTTTGGTATCCTTGCCGTAAGAACCGGCTTCTCTGCGAAAACAGGAAGAAAAAGCAACGTATCTTTTCGGCAAATCTTTTGCTTCAAAAACATCTTCGCTATGCATCGGACCAATCATCTGTTCCGCGGTTCCGACCAAATACAGGTTGTCTTTTTCGAGATGATAAATCTCGTCTCCTCCTCTTTCGACATAACCCATGGCTTTCATCATCTCGGGTTTAATCATTGTCGGCGGAATCACCGGAATAAATCCTTCTTTAATCAAGGTTTCGAAAGCCAATTGAATCAAACCAATTTCCAAAAGTGCTCCACCATTTTTAATAAAACCAAAGCGCGAACCGGAAGTTTTGGCCGCGCTTTTTACGTCGATAATATCAAGTTTTTCCGCCAGTTCCAGATAATCTTTGGGTTTAAACCCATGCCTACCGGCAGGCAGGTTGAAATTCGGTTTTTTGCCGACTTCCCTGATAACTTTATTTTCCGATTCGTCTTTACCAATCGGCACATCGCCTAAAGGCAAATTGGGAATCTGTAAAAACAATTCATTGAATTCTTTCTCGATTTTTTCCAATTCCGGCTCCAGTTTTTTGATTTCTTCTTTCAGATTTTTGGCTTTTTCTATTTGTTCTTTTCCCATTTTTTTCTGCTCCGCTTTCATACCTTCGATTTCCTGAATCAATTCCCTTTTCTTTTTGTCCAATTCCAAAATTTTGTCGATATCAACAATAACCCCTTTATCTTTGCAGGCTTTTTTAATTTTGTCTGGATTGTCTCTTAATAGTTTAATGTCTATCATGTTTTAATTTTCAATTTTGAATTTTAAATTTTAAATCAATTTTTAATTTATTAATTTTGAAACATTAAATCATTCATTCAAAATTCGAAATTTAAAATTCGAATTTATAATCCCAGTTCTTCCGCAATGCCCTGCATTGCTTTTAGCCCAATTTCTATAAATTCTTTTAAATTTATATCCAACAATTCCTGACACTGGGAAATAATTTCCCGGTTTGCGCCTCTAGCAAAACTTTTTTCTCCAAAGCGATTAATAACGTTTTCCGCGGTCAAATCCGCGATTTTTTTCGAAGGCAAAACCAATGTCGCGGCAACAATCAATCCGGTTAAGGGGTCAACTGTAAATATGGCTTTTGCCATTCTGCTTTCCGGCGCAATGCCATGTCTCTCGTTATGGGTTTTCACCGCATCGACAATGTCTTTTTCCAATCCTGCTTTTTCCAATATTTCCGCGCCGATTATCGAATGTCTGTCCGGGTCATTTTTCGTTTCCTCGTAATCAATATCGTGGAGCAATCCGGTCAATCCCCATTTATCCTGGTTTTCGCCAAATTTCTCCGCCAATCCGCGCATACAAACCTCCGCTGCCAAGCAGTGTTTAATCAAATTCTGATTCTGAATTTTCTCTTGCACCAATTTTAACCCTTCTTCTTTTGTCATAATTTTTAGCGAAGATTTATTTTACACTGAGACAACTTCGGAAGCCCCGCCACGCGGGGCTGAGAATTAGTGCGTTCCGACCGCAGTCGGAACGACACGTGTCGACATGTAAAATAAATCTGAGCTATTGATCACTCTTCGGTTTCATTGTCGGAAACAAAATTATTTCCCTTAATGTTTTAGAATTGGTTAATAAAACCGCCAATCTGTCGATGCCGATGCCGATTCCCGCTGCCGGAGGCATGCCGTATTCCAGAGCCTCGATAAAATCTTTGTCATATTGATGCGCTTCCTGATCTCCTTTTTTCCTTTTCGCTTCCTGGGCTTTAAATCTTTCTGCCTGGTCAATCGCGCTATTAATCTCGGACCAGCCATTGGCGATTTCCAGGCCTTCGGCAATCAACTGAAATCTGGCAACCTTGCCCCGCTCTGCGGGGTTTTTGCTATCCAGTTTCTTCGCTAACGGCGAAATCTCGATTGGATGATGAATCACGAATGTCGGTGCCTTAATTTTGGCAAAAGCTTCTTTATCGCTTGCCCCGTTAAATTGCTGCTCCGCAGCTCCCGCTTTGCGGGATTTAACGGGGTAAATCACTTTATCATATTCTGCGCGCTGAAATTTCTTTCCGAATATTTTATTGTCCAAAGATTTCAATAATTTTTCCGTAAAATCCATCATTTGATTATAATCCCAATAAGCAGCGTAAAATTCGAGCATGGTAAATTCCGGATTATGCTCCCTGTCCATGCCTTCATTTCTGAAACTGCGGTTCAATTCATAAACTCTTTCGAACCCGCCAACCAACAGTCTTTTCAAATAAAGTTCGGGTGCGATTCGTAAATACAAATCCATATTCAAAGCATTGAGATGGGTTTTGAAAGGACGGGCAATTGTACCGCCGGCCATTGCCTGGAGCATCGGAGTTTCCACTTCCAAAAATCCGTTCTCGTCCAGAAATTTCCTGATTTTTTTGATGATTTCCGAACGCTTGATGAATTTTTCCTTGATTTCTTTGTTTAAAATCAAATCGAGATATCTTTTTCTGAATCTTTCCTCCACGTCTTCCAAACCATACCATTCACTCGGCAAAGGCGAAATGGATTTGGAAATAATTCTCCATTTTGAAACTTCCAAGGTCTTTTCTTGTTTTTTGGTTTTGAATAAAGTGCCGATTACCTCGACAAAATCCCCGATATCGATATTTTCCAAAAATAATTCGTATTGCTTGTCCCCCACTTTGTCTTTGCGAAAATAAACCTGAATCTGAGCCGAGCCATCCTCAATATGACAAAAGGTCGAGCCGCCGTGTTCGCGGATCGAACGAATCCTGCCCACCAGGGTTAATTTTCGACCCGTAAGCCGCTTAAAGCCGTCCAAGGCCTCTTTATTCGTGTGTGTGCGCAAAATCTCGGCTGGATAGGGATTTATCCCCGCTTTAATTAAATTCTCCAGCTTTCGCAATCTGATTTTCTTCAATTCTTCCAAATTTTTCATCAATTCCATCATAACACAAAACTAGAAAAATTAAAAAGAGAGAAGATACACGAGACCTTCTCTCTGTTTTTATCTGTCTTTCTATTTTTTCTTATATTTTGTTCCTTCTCCCCATTTCCTGAAAGATCCCTTGCCATAGGTTTTTTCGATTAACCTTGCCGTTTCCGACAGCTTCCCACCCATTGTTGCTTTCGCAAAAACATTGAATACGTCTTCGGTTGATTCGAACCTGTCTGGATTTCTTTCATAAATATCCTTTGTTAATTCATTAAGTTTTCTTCTTTCTTTGGAATATTCATACTGCTTAATAACCGTTCGCCATTTTCCTGATTCTAATTGTTTGGTTATTACAGAAGAAATATCGTTGTCTTCTTTTGGGCTATATTTATCAATAAAACTTTGTCTTTCTTTTACTCCTTCTGCCGTGCCGGGAATGGAATCGAAATACTCTTTATCGAATCTTTTTGTTAATTCTTCAATTACTGCCTCGTTGAATTCGTTAAAATAAATATTTTCCGGGGAATAAACGTCTTTTTTATCTTTGGGATTATACGAAAAAATTTGAAAACCAACTCTTCTAAGTCTCGTGCGCAAAGATTTTGACTCTTCCGGGACTTTTTCAAGCGACTGAAACGAATTAAAATGCAATATTTCGTGAATAATTTTTTGTGCATTTATCAAATTGCTTCCCGCGTCGAAAATGTATGCAAACTGCTGATCGGGAAGATAACCACCCCCTTCTTCTGATTCCAATTTCTTTTTTCTCGTTTCTTCGTCTAATCTACTTTCATCTAAGATATGAATATGTTTTGGTTCAAGAAAAATAGGGATTCCTCCGTATCTTCTTACGAAATCCGGCATCTTATCTAAAATATCTTTAATCATTTCTGTTTCTTCTCGGGTCTTTTCTCTCTCGAATTGTCCTATTTCGGGACTATTTTCAAATATTGTTTTTCTGGATTGATTATCAAGAACCTCCTTGGCAAAGTTCGAAACTTTTCCTTTTTGTTCCGGGTTAACCCCAACTATTTCTGAAAATCCCGTTTCTCTTTTCGCTGGTTCCTCAAATTTGTTCTCTTTCATACGTCTTTATTATACCAAAAAATCGCCTTTTGGGCGACTTTTTTATTTCTTTTCTTCTTTCATTGCTTCTTCGATGGCTTTGCGGACTTCTTCGGGATTGGGTTCTTTTTTTGTTTTTTTGAAAGATTGAAGCGGCTGTAATGTGGTTTCTCTGGTTTTTTGCAAACACTCCGGACAATAAACCGGCCGCACCCCGTCAGGCACGAAGGAAACACTGGTTTTTTTGCCGCACTGGGAACAAACCGCGTCATATTTTTTCTTCTTCTCCTCTCTTTGCACCTGAACCGCCTCGCTCCATTTTGCCAGTTTTCCCTCTATGTCTTCCCGCGACGTAGTGTAGCGCTCGCGCGATACCTTGATTATTTTTTCACGATAGGATTTTTCCGGTTTGGGAAGTGGGGGTAAAGTTGTAGCACTGAAAGCCCGTGAAGCCGCGCCGTCAATCATCAGTTTCAAATAAATATTATATTTGTCCAAATTCACCAAGTCGTCGATGGTAAATTCGGGCACGAATTCTTTTTCCAAAAATTCCGCGTCAGCCGCACCAACCCGAAAAGTAACCAAAGTGCCGACATTGCCGAAAACCGCGTCTCTTACTTTAGTGCTTTTTCCTTTGTCGGTCATGGAATCGAGCTGGGCAATATATTGATGGGTTAAAATCAAAGAAAGACGGTATTTTCTCGCTTCGGACAAAATCGTGGCAAAAGCCTCGGTGGCAAAATTCTGGAACTCGTCAACATAAAGATAAAAATCCCTGCGCACTTCTTCGGGAACATCGACGCGTGACATTGCCGCCAACTGCAATTTGGTAATTATCAAAGCGCCCAAAAGATTGCTCGCATCTTCGCCGATTTTTCCTTTTGCCAGATTGACAATCAAAATTTTGCCTTCATCCATGATTTGCCGCATATCAAAAGAAGATTTGACCTGGCCGACAATATTTCTGATTAAGGGAGTGGAAATGAACTGACCAACCTTGTTTTGAATCGCAGCCACGGATTCTTCCCTAAATCTGTCCGGATATTTGGCAAATTCATTTACCCAAAACGCTTTTACGGTTGGGTCGGTAATTTTTTCCACGATTTTCTGGCGATAATCTTTATCCGATAACATCCTGTTTACACTTAAAAGCGTTGTTCCAGGATATTCGAAAAGCGCCAAAATAGTATTGTAAGTAATGTATTCCATTCTTGCGCTCCACATATCGTACCAAATTTTCTTGAAAACACCCATTAAGCCCGAAGCCACCAAATGACGGAGTTCGGGCTCAACTTTTTCCATGACATTAAAACTAATCGGATGGTCGATGTCTGCGGGATTGATATAAATCACGTCATTAACCCGACTGGAAGGCACAAAGTCGAGCATTTTTTCCGCAAATTCTCCGTGCGGATCAACAATTGCCACGCCTTTTCCCATCTGAATGTCCTGAATCGCCATGTTCTCCAAAAGCACGGTCTTGCCCATACCGGTTTTTCCGACAATGTACATATGGCGCCGACGGTCATCGGGTTTAATTCCAAATCTTGTCCGCTTGTTGCGGAAATTTGTCTCGGCAAAAATTGTAATCTCCTCGTTGTCCATAAATTTTAACCCGTGGGAAGCTTACTTGGCGGACCGCCTTTTTTCGCTTCAATCCGCGGTATTCTTTCTATTTTTACATATTTCAACGGAATATGGAAAACAGTGGCCAACTCTTCGGTATTGAATATAAATCCTCTTCCCGGCTTGTGGAAAAGAAATCTTCTTTTTTTGTAAAGTCTGATGATATATCTTTTTTGACCGGGTTCTCGACGTTTCTTGAATATCCTGCCTCGACCAGTGGTAACCAGCTTGTTCGGTTTAAATCCATTGAGGTTTTGGGTGTTGAATTGCTTGAAAAACCCGCCCACACCCGCAGTCTTGTCTTTGGAAAAAACATCCGTATGCGCCCAATACATCTCCCTGATCATCACTCGAAGCCCCAATTTGGCAATGTTGGCTTCAATTGCCGAAACCACCTCCTTTTGACCCGGACTCAAATAGGCAATCAGATTTTCCACTTTCTTTTCCTCTTGTTTTTGCTCGGTTGGCCCAAAGAAAAATCCCGTAACTCCGTCCCAAAAAGCATTAAGCCAGCCAGTAGCTTCTTTAACGATTAACAATTGTCCCTTTGAACTTTTCACTTCTTTTCCCAGGATTTTTCCCACCAGCTTTTCAGCTTCCTTTTTCCAATCATCGTTGGTCGGACTGATAAGAATTTGTATCCATAAGTGTTCCTGGGGATTCAAGCTGCTTAAAAATTCGAAAAGTCCGGCAATCGGATCGGTTCTTTCCTCGATTTCTTTCTCCTGAAAAAAGAAGGGATAGGTTCTGATAGGATAGGCATCAGGCTGGGTTAAAATAATTTCCGTACCCCAAAGATCATAATCCTTGTTGGGAATACCCGTTGGCAGACTATTAATATAGTCATCCGCCTCATTGATTTCGGCGTCGGGATACTGGGCATAAATCTGCGACTCGACCAAATTGCGGTATTTCCCCGGTGTCCTGACAAAAATCCTAATCATTCCGCCGTCGCCAACAATTTCCAAACTGAACCAGATCGGAACTTGTCCTTTTATGTATTTATCTTTGAATTTAAGTTTTCTTTCCACCACATGCAAACCGCTGAAAATCTGTTCCATTGCTTTCGGACTTTTTATCGCTTCTCTGGGAAAACTGATTTCCAAATGAACCCAATCGAGACTTTTCAGATATTCCTTGCGAATATAATCCAACCACAACCATCTTAAAATAAAAAAAAGAGCTATTGGTAAATAAATCCACCAGTAGCCCAAAAGTATTACTTTGTAGATGTGTAAAATATCGGTCATATTATAACCGTTTTCGATTTAATTCGATTGTTAATGATTTAAATTAAACCAGCTTGTACTTTCCGTCCGTCAATTTCGCTGTTTTGGGAGAACGTTGAAGATTAAGCAGGATAGTAGTCGGTTTAACTTGACGTTGATTTAATACCGCATCCAAAATTTCCTGCTTGGTCATCGGTCTCTTGTTTTCTCTCAAGACCCTCTCGATTACATCTTCAACCGTTCCCGGTTGATATCCCCATTCGGCCAGAGCATAAGTGCCCCGACCGGTCAAAATAAATCTCGGGTCCTTAATCAATTCGTTGTGAACGGTCTGAACATAAGCCGGTCTTTGCGATAAGCCAAGTTTATTTATCAGTTCTGCAATTAAAGTGAAGTGAAGCGGCTTTCCTTCTTTTTTAAGCACCAAATATGCCCTGTCTTTAACTCCTTGCGGAGAAATCTCCGGCCAAAAAGTCAAGCCCAGTTCGCCAAAAATATTCTTGTTTATTTCCTTGGAAATATCCAAAATAACACAAAACATTTTCGAAGGAAGGTCGGAGTGTTTTTGCGAAAGCACGTCCAGTACTTCGGGTTCAGAAAAAACCCTTTTTTGCTTGTTGAAATAACCAACCAGAAAATCAACTATCTTTTCGGCTTTGCCGCGAGCGGCCAAATCGGTCGTCCAATAAGGATTAAAGCGTTCGTCGTTAACCACTCTTTGATAGGGGTCCCCGATGGTCAGAGCCAAATAAAGACGGCCCCTCAAAGGATGAGGTTCATTTGTATTGGTCAAGCTGCAATACAAATAATCCTCACCAACCAAATTGCCGTGCTCATTAAAGAATTCATTCAAATAGTCAAAAATCGGGTTCAGTATCGATAAAACTTTTTCGGATTTTAAAACCTTGAGACCGTTATCCTGTATTTGTCTTACTCTCTCTCGGGTAATACCATAACCCCCGCCAATTGCTTCCAAGGTTTCCGGCTTACCGTTTTTAATACCGAATCGGCGCTCAATAACGTCTCTCACCCGAGAATTGGTTAAAAAAAGCAGAGCTTTTTCTATTTTATTAGCTAAAACCTTGGATGCCTCTGTATTCTTCTGAACTGTTTTGTTGTTTTTTGCCATATTTTTATTCTTCCCCTTAAGAGAAAAGTTAATTTTTATCTACTTATTAATATAATATAATAAAAAATTGATGTCAAGTCAAACACCTATTCCCTGCCTCTTCTGCCCCAACTTACCAATAAGGCGCTGGCAATGAATAAAGACGTATAGGTTCCGACAACGATTCCGATAATCATGGTTAGGGAAAAATATTTCAGGGTTTCGCCGCCGAATAAAAATAAAGTAAAAAGAACAAAAAGAGTACAGGATCCGGTGCTTAAAGATCGACCGATTATCTGATTCAAGCTCTGGTTAACCGTCTCGGCATAACTTTCTACCCTGGTCCTCAAAAGATTTTCCCTGACCCGGTCAAAAACAATAACTTTATCGTTCATGGTGTAACCCAAAATCGTCAACAGGGCGGCAATAATCGGAACATTAAATTGAACATTGTAAAACTTTCCCAATAAAATCAAGACCAGAAACGGAACCAAAATATCGATGGCCAAAGTAATAATCGAAACCAAACCGTATTGCCAGCCGGCAATCGGCCACTTGAGTTTTCTGAAAGCGATTGCGATATAAATCAAAAGGGCAATCAAGGAAACAATTACCAGAAGAATCGTTTTCTGCCGTAATTCCTTCCCGATTGTCGGTCCGACGGTTTCGAATCGTTTTTCCTGAACTTTTGAAATTTCGTTGAGACTGGAAAGTATTTGAGCATGAGTATTTTCGTCGATGTTTTTCAATCTTAGAATCACCCCATTTTCTCCGGTCGGCTGGATGGTAACCTCTCCCAAATTGAATTTATTCAACGTTTCCTGAATTATCGAATTGGCCGGCCGGTTGGCGAATTCAACCTCCCAAAGCGTGCCGCCGAGAAAATCAATGCCCAAATTCAAACCGAACATAATCAAAAGTGCGATACTGGCAACAACCAATATGCCGACAAAAACATAATGAAATTTATAATATTTTATGAAGGGAAAATTCATAGCCACAACTTATTGCTTTTTTCGGGATTCGTCCCCCAAAAAAGCTTTATAAAGTAATTAGTGATTACAATCGCGGAAAACATGTTTACCAAATTACCGATAATCAATGTCAGGGCAAATCCCTTGACAAAACCGGTTCCGAAAATAAACAAAATCACGCCGACCAAAATAGTGGTGAAATTACCGTCTCGAATCGAAGGCCATGCCCTTTTAACCCCGTTAGTCAAAGCATCCAGGAAATTTCTTCCCGCTTTCAGTTCTTCTTTCATTCTGGAAAATATCAGGATATTGGCATCAACCGCCATGCCCATAGAAAGCAAAAATCCGGCAATACCGGCCAAGGTCAAGGTCACGGGAATAAGTTTAAAAATAGCCAAAAGAAAGATGACATAAATTATCAAAGATAAAGAAGCAAAAAAACCGCTGAACCGATAGAAAACAATCATAAACAAAAGAATCGCCAAAAATCCGATAAGCCCCGCTTTCAAACTCTGGGTCAGAGATGCGTGACCCAAAGAAGCCCCGATGTTTTGCTGACTGATTAAATTAATCGGCACGGGCAATGCGCCGGCATTCAGACGTTCGGCCAATTGTTTTGCCTCTTCAACCGTAAACTTGCCAGTAATTTGGGCTTTGCCTCCGGTAATTTCCTCTTGAACTCTGGGAATGCTGATTGGCGCGCCATCCAAATAAATAGCCAATGTCTTACCCACATTATTTTTCGTCAGTTCGGCAAAAATTTTTCCTCCCTCGTCCGTAAATTCCAAACCTACATGAGGTTGATTAGTTGTCGAGTCGAAGGCCAATTGCGCGTTTTTCAAATAACGGCCGGTTAAGGAAGTTGATTTAAAATAAGGATCCAGTTTCAGCGCTTCGGGATCTTTCTCTTCCTGCTTTTTTAAAATCGCATCTGTTTCCGCTTGCTCTCTTTGCTCCTTGAATTCAAGATAAGGAGTAGCGCCAATCATGTCTATTGCCTGATGCACGTCGGTAACGCCCGGCAAATCGACAATCAGGCGATAGGATTCACCGGCTTTATTAATCTGGACTATCGGCTCACCTACGCCAAAAAGATTAACCCTTCTCTCGATAACGTCTCTTATCCCCTCCAAAGACGCATCTCGTTCTCCTGATGCGATATTGGAAAGGTCGGCCTCGTAAACCAAATGCGTTCCGCCTTGCAAGTCCAGTCCCAATTTAAAGGGTAGTTTATAGAAATGCGGCAAACCAAAAGAAAGATTGGAATTGAGCCAATCAATCCCCTTATCCCATAAAGCCGGATAATCCAAGCTGCCGGCTAAAATTGACAAAATAAAAATTCCCAGCACAATCAGCTGGATTTTGCTTGTTTTCCGACCGGTAAATCCTGTTTTCTCTGCTTCTGTTTTATTTTTTTTGATAAACAAACCCATAAATAAAAAAATTCTAAAACCTAAATTCTAAATCTTAAACAATTCCGAACTATCAGTGTAAAACAAATAAATTTTTTTGTAAAGACTATTTTCCGCAACACTTTTTATATTTCTTGCCCGAGCCGCACGGACAGGGATCGTTGCGACCGATCTTGCCCATTTTTTTATCGGATTTAATGGGATGACTGAATCTTTGTTGAGCACTCGGCTGTGCTTTTAATTCCACCCCCAATAACATATTTACTATCGCGTCGTTAATTTCGTCCAGCATCTGGCCGAATAAACGACGGCCTTCGTTTTTGTATTCCACCAACGGGTCGCGCTGGCCATAAGCACGCAAACTTACCCCTTCACGCAAACACTCCATTGTTTCCAAGTGTTCCATCCAAAGCATATCGATTGTCCTTAGTATTACGAATCTTTCCAAATTTCTCACATCGCCCTCCCCTACTTTTTCCAGTTTTTCCTTGTATTTTTTCAATTCTTCCTCGTTCATCAATTCTTCAATTTTTTTCCGCAATTCTTCGTCGCCAGCGAATAAAATATCTTTTCGCATTTTGTAAACCGCGCCTCTTTGCTTGTTCATAACTTCGTCATATTCCAAAACATGGTTTCGGATGTCGAAATTATATCCCTCAATTCTGGCCTGGGCTTTTTCAATGGCGCCGGAAATCAATCTGTTTTGAATCGGTTGGTCTTCAGGAATCTTGAAAGTATCCATCAGGCCTTTTATTCGGTCCGAACCAAATCTCCGCATCAATTCGTCTTCCAAGGAAACAAAAAACTGACTCATGCCCGGATCGCCTTGACGGCCGGAGCGACCACGCAACTGATCATCGATTCTTCGCGCCTCGTGTCTTTCCGTGCCGATAACCAATACTCCGCCTGTATTTTTGACTTTTTGAGCATCGGAAGAATCCGGCGGATTTCCGCCAAGAATAATGTCCACTCCCCGGCCAGCCATATTCGTGGCCACGGTTACTGTTCCGGATTTTCCTGCTTGGGCAATAATTTCTCCTTCTTTTTCGTGATTTTTGGCGTTCAAAACATTACATTGTATCCCCTCTCTTTTCAACAAATTTCCCAGATGCTCATTTTTTTCAATGGAAACAGTTCCCACCAAAACCGGCTGCCCGTTTTGATGACATTCTTTTATTTTTTCGATTACTGCCTTGAATTTTCCCGCTTCGCTTTTAAAAACCAAATCCGCCAAATCCATTCTAACCATCGGTTTATTGGTCGGAATACTGATTACCTCAAGCTTATAAACCTTATCGAATTCTTCGGCATTGGTTAGAGCGGTTCCGGTCATGCCCGCCAATTTTTTGTACATGCGAAATAAATTTTGAAAAGTAATCGTGGCCAAGGTTTTTGATTCTTTCTGCACTTCTACGTTTTCCTTTGCTTCGATTGCCTGATGCAGACCGCCGGAATAACGACGGCCCGGCATCAACCTGCCAGTAAATTCGTCCACGATTATCACCTCGCCTTCTCTCACCACGTAATCCTTATCCTTCCTGAATAAAACCTCGGCGCGCAATGCTTGTTCCAAATGATGGATAATTTGGATGCTTTTTTCCGAATAAATATTTCCCATGCCCAGAATTTTTTCGATTTTGTCCATTCCTTCATTGGTTAAAGTGGCTGCGCGCATTTTTTCGTCGATTTTATAATCGATTTCTTTTTTCAGCTGCGGTACAATACCGGCAAATTTCTGATAAAGTTCGGCTGACTCGACATCCGGCGCGGAAATAATCAAGGGAGTTCTCGCCTCGTCAATCAAAATACTGTCCACTTCGTCGACAATGGCATAATTGAAATCTTTCTGCGCCATTTCTTCTTTATTGTAATTCATATTGTCCCGAAGATAATCGAAACCGAATTCATTATTCGTGCCGTAAGTGATATCCGCCGAATAAGCTTCGCTTCTGGAAACCGGCCTCAGATAATCCTCGATTACTTTAAACCCACCCAACTCGTCCCTGATTTTATCCTGGCCTTCGATATTTTTGTATTGAGAATCATAAATATAGGAAGTTTCGTGATTTATACATCCGATTGTCAATCCGAGAAAGTCGTAAATTTGTCCCATCCAAACCGTATCACGCCGAGCCAAATAATCATTAACTGTCACCAAATGCACGCCCTCGCCGGTCATGGCGTTCAAATATATGGGTAAGGTCGCGGCCAAGGTTTTTCCTTCGCCGGTTTTCATTTCCGCAATTTTTCCCTGATGAAGAACAATTCCGCCAATCAACTGGACATCAAAATGACGCTGGTTTAGAGTTCTCTTACCTGCTTCGCGCGCAGCGGCAAATGCTTCGGGTAAAATATTATCAAGTAATTCTCCTTGTTTTAACCTTTCTTTAAAACTATTGGTCAGATTTTTTATTTCTTCATTAGAAAAACGCTCGAATTTCGATTCGAGCTTGTTTATTTCCTCAACCATCGGCTGAATTCTATTCAAATACCTTTTATTCGGATCGCCAAATAATTTTTCTAACATAAATCATAAAGAAGTTTTATCCGCACCTTTGAAATACCAGTTGAATTCTGATTTATTGATAATAAATATTGCTTCAGCTTTTCCGCCTTGGGCTAAAAAGTTTTCTCCGGTCATATTTATCCAGTGAAGCTCACCCGTATCTTCACCAGTGACTTCCAGATAATAAACCTTGGGTGAATCAACATAGCGATAATAATTCGAGGTAATGAAAGCATCTCTGACTTGAGGAGTCACGGTTTTTACGGCTTTCCAGCCACCGGTCAAATGACCGTACATATTGAAGATAGTCGGATTTAAAAACAATCTCTTGTAGCCGTACTGGCTGATGATGAAGACGTCAAAATCGCCTTCGGCTCTGATTAAGTCTCCTTCTTTCAGGCCGTAATCTTCGGGTTTGGCTAATCCAGTAGGATTTGATTCTGGCTGGGACTGGGGTTCGGAAACCGGTTCCTGAAAAATAGTTGTAGCCACCGAGAGATTAAAGGGAGTCGATGACTCGCTGCTGTCAAAACCGCTTCTTTTAAACTCATTGGAGATAATTATCGTAACTGCATCAACGTCAGTTTTAAAATTCGGAATCTTAAGCGTGCCTTTTTGACTCGCCAAAACCAAAGAATTAATTACCGTGGGCTTTGAATTATATTCGATAATGTATATAACATTGAAGTTTCCACCATTAAAAGAACCCTCGAATTCTATTTCCAAATCCTTGGCAACTGTTCCAGCATCCTGTTTGTTGATGAAACGATACCAATATGGAGCCCAATCTTTGATATTCTGGGCAATATCGATAATACTTGTAGAAACAATACTGTAATCTACCGGCGATACATTGACTATTCCTTTAAGATAGGGATTTTTGTAACCATATCTTCCATCGGACAAAGTGCTGTCGTTCAAATAATCGGCAATTGTCCAATTGTTGAAGGTTTGCGAAAAATTAAAATTAAATCCTTTGTCTTTTAATGCCTGCTCCACGCTGGCAATGCCTGTCTTATTATTTTGCAATATATAAGAAAAGATATTATCGCCAAATTGCTCGGCTAAATAATGACCAAAAAGATTAACCGAGGGATAATCGAATCTGTCTCCCTGCCACTCGGTCAAAGAATCAAAAGGACGAGCCAAAAAATCATCCACCCGTCGCTCTAAATTTGTGCCGGTATAACCACTATCGTATCCAGCTGCTGTAGGGGCATATTCGCTTCTTAACTCATTTAACCAAACATCATCTATTAATCCTCCTATTCTTTCTTTTAGGTTCCAGGATACCAAATGCTGAAATTCATGAGCGATAAAACTATCAATTAAGGAATTGTTAATCTGTGTGACATTAACATAGAGCATTTCCCTTTCATTAGAGGTTGATTCCGAGTCTATGGGTATTTCGTCCTTAGAATTGAAGTATCCGCCGGCCGTAGATTTAAGATGAGTCAATAAAATAGTAATTCTATTATCATTATCAATGCCCGGTTTCCATTCCGAACCAAAAACGTAATGCAGGGCCGGATAAGTCGCTGTATCAAAGTTTCTGGCCACACCACTGAGAGTATCCAGGTATGAGTTTTGCTGATTAATAGAAAGAGTATTCCAGTAATCATCTTCGATGTAGAAATAGACGTTTTCGGACATCCTCCTCAGAGTGGCAGAAACCTGGGTTCGATTGTTATAATCATAGGTAGGATCAACCAAAAAATTGACCTTATCCCCAATTTCGAAGGCCGAAGCGAAAGAATACAAAGAAATAAAAATCCCGCCCGAAATCAACAGGGTTAAGATAAATTTTCTTTGTTTTAAAAAAGATGCCATAAATCAATTAGACAACAAATTATGTTGCCTAAGGAGCCCGGAAAGTAAAAACCCCAATACTTGGTATTGAATGGGTACTGGTTCCGGGACTCCTTAAGCAACACAATCGTATATTTTAAGTATAATTTACAAAAACAATAAGGTCAAACCCTTCGACCCTGCCTGCCGGCAAACAGGTATGCTCGGGGTAAAAAAAGAGAAACGTCGACATAAAGCCAGACGTTTCTCTCCAAGTATAAGGTTTTCCCTTGCGGGAATACCCATTCAACTGTTTTCATCTTAGCAAATTAAAAAATCCTTGTCAATAGTTCTTATATTCCCAGCCACTTTTTAACCTTTTCAATCCCCTCTTCAATATGAATTATGGACTCCCAACCCAATAGTTCCTTGGCTTTTCGATTATCGGCTAAAGTATGTCTCATGTCGCCTTCTCTGGCTGGCTTATAAATAATTTCTCCGCCAATCAATCGGGCAAGTTCGTTTATGGTATGATTATTGCCCGCGCCGATATTAATCACCTCGCCTTTTCCGACTTTATCGCTTTCCATGGCTAAAATAGCTGCCCGCACGATATCTCCGACATAAGTGAAATCTCGACTCTGCTCGCCGTCTCCTTCAACTGTCAACGGCTCACCTTTCATTTTTTGCTGTAAAAATACACCCAATACCAAAATATAAGAACCTTCGAAAGAAATCCGCGGACCATAAACATTAAAAAATCTTAAAGAAACAGCGGGTAATCCATGCAATTTGTAAAATAAATGACAATATTTTTCACCCACTAACTTCTGTAGGGCGTAAGGACTCTTGGGATTAGGAACCATATCCTCGTGTAATGGCAATTTTTCCTGCTCCCCGTAAACCGAAGACGAAGAAGAATAAATCACCTTTTTAACCCCGGCATCTTTTGCCGCAATTAAAACACTCAAAGTTCCCAAAACATTATTACTATGAGATTCGATGGGGAATTCAATCGAATAAGACACGCGCGGTCGGGCTGCCAAATGGAAAACGTAATCGACATCCTTGAAAACTGGCTTTATTTTTTCCAAATCCCGTATATCCAATTCGTGAAAAACGGCTCCGGGATTCAAGTTTTCCCTTTTTCCCGTTGAAAGATTGTCAATCACAACAACATCGAAACCTTTCTCAATTAGGGCGTCAACCAAATGAGAACCAATAAAACCGGCCCCGCCGGTCACTAATACTTTTTTGGATTTCTTCCTCATGTTTGCCTAGTAATCTTTTTTAAATTTTTGGCAACGAATTAACAAATTTGTCGGCCTCTTCTTTGAATTGAGGATCTATTTCCGCTGCTTTTAGAGCCATAACCCTTGCTTTGTCGAAATCTCCTAATTTTGCGTAGGCCGCGGCAATAGAAGCGTAAAATTGGGGATTTTGCGGCTGGAGCTCTATGGCCAAAAGGTAGTATTCTACAACTTTCTGATAATTGCCGACTTTACCGTAAACATTCACCAACCTCATCAAATCAGTAACACTGTCATAATAATTATTATAACCCAACTCCAGAGCGTTTTCGACATCCACTACCGCTTCCTGATATTTCTCCGTTTGATAAGCGACCACACTTAAAAACCACCAGGAAAGATCTACCTTGGGATTAAGCTCAACTGCCCTTTTAAAGCTCTGATAAGATTCCAAATATTTTTTCTCGGATAATTTTGCTTGACCTATTTCGTACCAAATACGTGGGTTCTTATCGTTCAATGCCAGTGCCTTACCGATAAACGCCTCTGCCTGTTCGCCGGCGTTCACTTCTTTGTCAATCAAAAGAATATACATTCTTCCCACATAAAGATAAGGAGTGGTATCCTGGGGATATTTTTCTATATTTTTTTCCACCTCATTCATTGCATAATGTAGTAAGGCTGGATCAATATCTTTGTTTTTTTGACGCTGAGACTCAATAACCTGAATAGCAAAAGTGGCCAATTTGTGTCTGATTTCGTAAGCGCCTTGCGGAGTTTTGTAATTAAGGGCTTCTTGATATTTATTAAATGCTTTTTGGCCATCACTGCCCTGCCCGGCAATAATTCCCCGAGTACAGGCAAAATTAGCTCTGGCTGGCTTTATATTAAATTGATAAACAGCAATTAGCGCAAAAATCAATAAGATAATTACCAGGAAAAGCGACGGTTTGGGTTCGACTATTGGGGCATTATCCTGAGGTGAATTCTCACGAATTGGTTCTGCGTCTTTTGAAGTCAAGAAATTAATGTAGCCCAAAACCAAAAAGAAAAGAAAATAATTGGCAAAGGTATCGAAAATAAAAAGATTTTGACCGAAATAGGCAATTAATGCGGCCGATAAAATACCGATTGTAAGATTGTCAATCTTTTTATCTTTGAATTTTTTGATGAGTAGGTAAAAAACAACAGCAAAAATCGACAAATAACTCAAAAGGCCAACTACTCCTTCCGTAGACAGCATCTCCAAAATTATATTATGAGCCCTGTCCCAAATTGTCTCGGCGCCCAAACCCGTAAAATGACGGGGGTCAAAATATTTCATATGCAAATACATAAAATTTTCCGGCCCCCAACCAAAAATTGGCTTTTCTTTCCATCCTTTGATGGCACTGGTCCAAGACCATAGTCTTGTCCTTACCGTACTGGTGCCCAAAGAAATATTTGTGATTCGATTCAGCCAACTGATGTTTTTGACCCAATCCGCATTTTTATTCAACCATATTATTCCGGCCAAAATTATAAAAATAACTATGGCAATGGTCAAACAAATCTTTATTTTTCGGTTTTTGGAACTAAAAGCAAGAAACAGAATCAGAATAAATGCCGAAGCAAGAAGAGAAAGAATAGCCCCCCTAACAGCGGTCATCAACAAAACCGGAATACCGAAAATAATCACGGCAACAAAAAACCCTTTTTGCCAAATGGGTGTATCTTTTTTGGATAAAAATAAAAGAGCCAGATAAAAAATAAACAAGAGATAACCCGCAAAAAGGGCCGGGTTTCCGATGGTGCCGATTACCCTTTCTCCGTGTTGCCAACCAACAAAGAAACTTCCCAATTCCAAACGCTGACCATAGGCAAACAAAACGGAAAGAAAACCTACCAAAACTGACAGTTTTAAAACTTTGTACCAATCCTCTTTGGTTTTAATGATACCGACTAGAATAATGAAATATACCCAAAAATGCAAAAAACTGAAAATACCGCCCATTCTTTCCAGGGAGCCCCAAAAACTATTATAGAAATTAACACCGATAAGACCGGTAAAAAAATAGAGTCCAGTGAAAACGGAAAAACTAATCAACAGAATATTCCATTTTGGCCGGTAATTTTTATTTACCAAAATCAAAAGAATATAAAAAACCGCCATTATCTCCACCAGACTTCTAAAAACAATCATCTTCCCAAAGTGGAATGGCGATAAATATTGGGAAAAAATTACCAAAGGCAAAAACAAGGAAATAAAAATTCCCCATTGAAGGATTTTTACATACGTTCTCGAGGTTCCCATATTAATATTTTAATTCTACTTGAATTAATAATCACTTGTCAATTGAGTCCAAATATAATATCATTAAAATTGAACTATGAGGACCAAAAAGTTTATCCTTTTGATCGGCGATATTTTAATATTGTACGCATCTTTGGTTATTGCTCTGATCATTCGTTATCGGGGACTTGATTTAAGTATTCTCCGCAGCCATTTGATGCCGTTCTCGATAATCTATCTCATTTGGCTAATTATATTTTATATCCATAATCTTTACGATCTGGATATTGCAAAAAATAATATCGAATTTTCGTCGGCTCTAATCAGAGCCTTAATCATCGGCGGGCTACTCTCGGTAGTTTTCTTCTATCTTGCCCCCAATTTTGCTTTTAATGCAATTACTCCTAAGACCAATCTTTTCTTGAATATTTTGGTATTTATAGTCCTTTTCTATGGCTGGCGTTATCTGTTCAACTTCTTGGCTGGCTCATTAAAATTAAAGATGAATACTGCAATTATTGGTTATAGCCCCCAAGTTGTTGATTTGGCCCACGAAATAATAAAAAACCCTCAACTGGGATATAAATTAAAAATTATTGTAAAAAATCATGAAAAAACAGAGAGAAACGATTTATCGGGAATTAAAATATTTGAGGGGGTAAAAAATCTCAGAGAAATACTGGAACAAGAAAAAATTACCGTGGCCATAGTGACGCCGGAAATCTATCAGTCTCCGGACTTGATTCAGAACCTATTCGAATGTATTCGCTATAAAATCGATTTTATTAATCTCCCCGAATTCTACGAGGTGCTGACCAAAAAAGTTCCCCTGGCAGCCATCAATCAGATCTGGTTTCTGGAAAACATTTCCCAAAGGCACAAAGTTTCTTACGAGGTTTCGAAAAGAATTTTCGACCTTGTTTTCGCTTCTATTTTTGCAATAATATCTTTGCCTCTTTTGATAATTATTGCGTTAATCATAAAAATCGAGTCACCGGGACAAATTTTTTATAGACAAATTCGTATTGGTCGACAAGGGAAACCATTCCAGGTTATCAAATTTCGTTCCATGATAAAGGACGCGGAAAAGGATGGACCAAAAATGGCTCAAAAAAATGATCCAAGAGCAACTAAATTCGGAAAATTTTTAAGAAGAGCCAGATTAGACGAACTTCCCCAACTTTGGAACATTGTAAAGGGAGAGATGAGTTTCGTTGGCCCACGCGCAGAAAGGCCGGAATTTCACCAAAAGCTCAAAGCAAAAATACCATTCTATCAAGAACGATATTTGATAAAACCCGGACTTTCCGGCTGGGCCCAGATTAAGTACGGTTATACCTCATCTATCGAAGGCAACTTTGAAAAACTTCAATATGACCTATATTATATAAAAAACCGTTCTTTTGCCCTAGATTTAAGCATAATGTTGAAAACAATCAACATTGTCCTTAGGGGAGGCGGAAGATAAAATAAAAATTAAAATACAAAAATACAAATATGAAAGAAAATTCAAATAAAAATTTATCGGTAATAATTCCGGTTTATAACGAAGAAGGTTCAATTAAAGAAACGGTCAACGGAGTTCAGTCGAATCTTAAAGGATTGGGTTTGGACTACGAAATTATAGTGGTCAACGACTGTTCAACGGATAAATCAAGGGAGATTTTGGAAAAAATCGAAGGAATAAAATTGATTAATCATTTTTCCAATCGAGGTTATGGCGCGAGTCTGAAAACCGGCATCAAAAATTCAAAATTTGATTGGATTTTGATTATTGACGGGGATGGTTCCTATCCGGTATCGGCCATTCCGGAATTGATAAAATATATCCCTGAATATGATATGGTTATAGCTGCCAGAAAAAGCTATAAGCCGGCTCTGGGAAAACCGGCAAAATGGTTTTTAAACAAATTTGCCAGTTATTTAAGCGAAAACAAGGTCTTGGATTTGAATTCGGGACTGAGGATATTCAACAAAAAGTTGGCATTAGATTTTTGGAATCTTCTGCCGGAAAAATTTTCCTTTACTTCCACTCTTACGATGGCTGCCCTAACCAACAATTACGGCGTTTTCAATATTAAAATAGATTACCTAAAACGGGTCGGCAAATCGAAGCTGAAACCATTTAAATCTTTCAAAAATTTCTCGGGTTTGATAGTAAGACTGAGTCTTTATTTCAAACCGTTAAAAGTTTTTACTCCGATTTCTATCCTCCTTTTTCTTCTGGGGGCAATAATCTTTTTTTACAGTTGGCTTTTTACTCCGCGAGTATTGGATACAACCACGGCTTTATTTGTGATTTCCTCGGTACAAGTTTTGATTCTGGGCATGTTGGCTGATTTGATCAACAAGAAAAAAGGTTAATATCATATACATGAAAATACTTCTCATCAATCCTCCTTCATTAAAGCCAATCGAATCGTGTCTGCCAAAAACTATCGAAGAGGGGCGGGGTTTCATCCCGCCTCTTGGTTTAATGTGTATCGCAAGTTATTTGGAAAAATATACGGATCACAGCATTGAAATAATCGATAGTCCCGTGGAAAAAATAGATTATCCGGAGTTAAGGAAAAAAATAGAAGAGAAAAAACCCGACATGGTTGGAATTACGGCCATGACTTTTACCCTGATAGATGTTCTTAAAACAGCAAGAATGACAAAAGAAATAAATCCCAAAACGATCACCGTTGTCGGCGGACCTCATCCCACAATTTATCCCAAAGAAACAGCAAAATTTAAAGAAATTGATTTCTGTATCGTCGGAGAAGGAGAAAGACCGATTGTGGAACTGATTAAAAATATCGACAATCTGGAAAAACTCAAACAAATCAAGGGAATTGCATTCAAAAACAGAGAAGAAATAATAAATAATGGTCAATCCGAATTTATCAACAATCTTGATGAATTACCTTTCCCTGCCCGCCGCCTTGTTCCGTATAAAAAATATTTTTCCTCTATCTCGTCGAATTTTCCGATTACCAATATGTTCACCAGTCGCGGCTGCCCCTATAATTGCCTGTTTTGCGATCGACCCCAGTTAGGCAAAAATTTCCGGGCTCGTTCGGCGAAAAACGTTGTTGATGAGATGGAGGAATGCCAAAAAATGGGCATAAAAGAAATATTCATTTATGACGACACTTTCGGGGTGGATAGACAGCGGGTTTTGGATATCTGCGAAGAAATTATAAAAAGAAATCTGAAAATCGCCTGGGACGTAAGAACCAGAGTAAATACGGTAGACGAGGAAATTTTAATAAAAATGAAAAGGGCCGGCTGCGAAAGAATCCATTACGGCGTCGAAGCGGGAACACAAAAAATACTGGACGTCCTCAGAAAAGGGATTACTCTGGAAATGGTTGAGAAAACCTTCAAATTAACCCAAAAAATAGGAATCAGGGCAGAAGGCTATTTTATGATCGGCTCTCCCACAGAGACAAAAGAAGATATTCTGCAAACGATTCAATTTATGAAAAAGATTAAGCCGGACTACGTGCATATCACCGTGGTCACTCCCTTCCCCGCCACCGATCTTTACCGCCTAGGCTTGAAAGAAAAAGTTCTGCCTTATGATTATTGGCAAGAATTTGCCGAAAATCCCACAGCCGAATTCAAACCATATTTCTGGGAAAAAGAATTATCGCGAGACGAGTTGTTTTCCCTGCTCAAAAAGGCTTATCGTTCTTTCTATTTTCGTCCGAATTATATCTTTAAAAAAATCATCCAATTAAAATCTGGAAAAGACTTATCGAAAAAGGCGAAAGCAGCTTTAAAATTATTCAAATTATGAAGGTATTGCTTATAAATCCTCCTTACATAAATTTCGAGGGAATGAAAGAATCAGGAGGTCATATTTTGCCTTTTAACCTGGCTTATCTCGCCAGCTATTTGCGAAAATATGTGGATTGCGAAATCAAAATTATCGATACCGAAGCTCTGGGCCTCGGCTATGACGAAATTGAATCCATACTACAGAAAGAACAGCCGGATATTGCCGGTTTTACCTGTCTTTCGCCCACCATCAACCACGTCTTCAGATTGTGTAAAATAATCAAGGAGAAAATATCTTCCAAATGTTTTACCGTTGTCGGAGGAATTCATCCCACTATTTTCCCGAAAGAAACACTAGAGAATCCCCATATCGATTTCGCGGTAGTTGGCGAAGGAGAAATTACTTTCTCGGAATTGGTCAAAACCATCAAAGATAAAAAATTCGATTTCGAAAATATCAATGGTCTTTATTTTAAAAAAGACGGCAAAATATTGAATGCTCTCCCCAGAGATTTCATCAAAAACCTTGACGATATCTCTTTTCCTGCCCGTGATTTGTTCGACCTCAAATTATATCGTTCGGCCCCCACGAAAAAACTGACAGCCGAACAAGGGTCTCCGATTCTTACCAGTCGAGGCTGTGTTTTCGATTGCATCCATTGTGTTTCTAAGGCGATCTGGCATCGGCAAATCCGTTATCGCGGTGCCGATAATGTGGTTGAGGAAATCGTGGAATGCATTAATAAATTCAACATCAAAGAATTTAATATTCTTGACGATAATTTTACCCTTAATAAACCGCGGGCAATCGAGATATGTCGGCAAATAATCGATAGAAAATTACCGATCAGCTGGATTTGTTTTTCGCGAGCCGACACCATTAACGAAGAATTAGTTTCGATGATGGCCCAGGCAGGTTGCAAAAAAATATCTTTAGGCCTCGAATCCGGCTCGCAAAAAGTATTAGATTTGATGCGTAAACAAACTACCGTAGAACAGGGGGAGAAGGCGGTAAAACTGATCAGAAAATACGGTATTCTGGTTCATGCAAGCTTTATGCTGGGCAATATCGGAGAAACAGAAGAAACCGCAAGGGAAACCATCGAATTTGCCAAAAGCTTGGACATTGATAATGCCAGTTTCTTTATCACTTGTCCGGTGCCCGGCTCCGATTTATTTTATTACGCCAAAGACAACGGATTTATTTCAGACAATACTCCCTGGGAATTATTCGCTCCCCTAACCGATGCCCTGCCCATTCCCATTCAACGCGACCTCAATCAAAATGACCTGATTTATTGGCAAAAAAGAGCTTTCAAAGAATTTTATTTCAGACCCAAATACATTATCCGCAAACTAAAACAAATTAATTCTTTGGATGCTGTCAAAACCGTTATCGAAGGTTTCAGAATACTGGTAAGAATCCTGGTTAAGCCGAAATCAAAACCAAATCAAAATTAAATTATGATAAACCTATTTAAAAAATATTCCTTTATTCTTGGAATAATTTTGTTTTTGATAATTCTCTCCAGAATAAATATCGGAAAATTATTCCAAAATATAGAAAAAATCAATCCCCTTTATTTGATTCTCGCTTTTCTGACCACTATTCCGACGATAGTTAATAAGGCAATTTGCTGGAATTACATCAAAAGACAGCAAGGAATAAAATACAGTCTGAAAGATTCACTATTAATGTATTATAGCGGTATTTATCTCGGATTTATTACGCCGGGTAAATTGGGCGAATTGGCTAAGGCGGTTTACCTTAAAAAAGACGGCCATTCTCTCGGAAAGTCCCTGGTAAGCGTCGTGCTGGACAGAGCTTCCGACATCATTTTTCTTCTGGCTTTTATCTTTGTTGGTTCATTGTTCTATTTGAGCATGTTCCAAAAACAGGTCTTGATTCTGATTTCGGGATTAATAATTTCCGTTGTTTTATTGCTTGTATTTATAAAAATCGGCTTGGTAAAATGGGCTTTAATCAAAGCGTTTAATATTCTTGTCCCGGAAAAATATAAAAAATCCTGGCAAATTAATTCTCAGGATTTTATTAACAATCTCAAAATCTATAAACTAAAACATTATTCAGTTATTTTCGCGATTACAATTTTTTCGTGGCTTTTCTATTATCTGCAAATGGACTTACTGGCTCACGGTTTGGGTATGAAAATTCCCTTCGTGTATTTGGCGGTTTCGGTAACGGCTGCCGGACTGATAACCCTAATTCCCGTTTCTTTATTCGGCATCGGTACGCGCGATGCAACCCTTATCCTTCTTTTTTCGCCTTTTCTCATACCCAAAGAGCAAATAATCGTCTTTTCGGCGCTGATACTTCTTCTGACTACGGCAGTCTCTTTGATGGGATTAATTGCGTGGTTGATTAAACCGATTAAAATTTAATATCTCTATCTAATCAGGTTCATCAAAAAACTCTTGTTCTGGGAAAAACTTTCCTTATTAATCTCCAACGAATCGGAGGCGATATTTATTACTCCCGCACCGTCTGCTAATCTTTTGGATAAATCGTCTGGATATCCGATAATATATTTTACCCCGAAGGCTTCAAAGGCCTTTTTTATTTTTTCTTCTTTGAACAGTTTTTCCAGGGTTGATGTCTGGAAAACGACAAAAGATTTATCGGTTAAATAATTCAAAGTTGAAGCCTGCTCGGGAAAATCGCCCGGAACTGCAATTACGTCTTTATCCTGAATTTCGATTTTCTTCACCTCCTGGGCATAAACCATGCTTCTGGGCACAAAATCTTTGTCGTATTGCCTGCCCAAAACTATATGATTCACCAAAACTAAATGACAGAGAATCAAAACAATAATCAATAAATCAAAAATTAAAGATTTTTTCTCCGACAACCTAAAATGGTCCTTAACGATCTGAAGCAAATAGAATAAGCCCGCAGTAATCAAAAGAATAATCAACCAGATAAAATCCATCAAATGATTGCGGCTAACCAGAGTAATAAAAGCAAAAACAAAAAATGAAATAATCAGCCAATAAAGCGACAATTGATAAATGAATTTATTTTTATTTTTAAAATAAAAGAGTCCCAAAATCAACAATAAAGTAAAGATTGGCCCGCCGAAATCTTCCAGGGAGAAAAATCTAGAAATATGCTGGGATAAAATATAAAAACCGACTTTAATTCTGCCAAACAAACCAATTCCCTCAAAACCGAAATTGGTTAAAACCTTTTTTGTTTCCAGGTTCTCCGACCAGCCGAGGTTCTGGCTTTCGAAAGTCTTTAAAAATTCTTCTTTCTCGAAGTGATAGGTATAGGAGTCGGGAAAAACGTGGGTATAAACGGAAAACAATGACTTCTCGGGCGCTTTTTGGGTAAATAGGCTGATATATCTATTTTCGCCGCTTAAAACGGAGGGCAACCAGAAAACCATCATTAGAACAATAAAAGGAACGAATACGTAAATCAACTGTTTCCGATGTTTTTTGAAAAACAAAAAGATAAAAAACGCCAGAACAAATACCAATATTGCCTCCGAAGACAACGCGGAAAGAGCCAAAAATATACCCGAGACGACAAAAAATATATTATTTACTTTGCTTTCGTTTTTCTCGTCTTTCTTCAAGCCCACAAAATAGAAAATAAAAAACAAAGCCAAGAAGATTAAACAAAATTCGTACTCTGCCAAAGCATAAGCCAATCCCCAACCAATCGGAGAAAATATATAAATCAAAGAAAAAACGATCGCCACCTTGAAACCAAATAAATATAAAATTAAAACGGCAAAAAGAACCAAAACCAGGGCATACAGAATAATCGACAATAAAATCAAATCATTGTAGTTCGGCACACCGAAAAAATTAAAAATCTTGGCGTAAAAAAACGACCCCAAGTACTCGGACAATACCAGAGGATGACCCTCGTTTTTAACCAGGCTCGAGGCGATGGTTACGTTTAAATCGTTCTGGTCGGCCAAAACCCCGGCCAAATGATAATTTCTGGCAAGAATCATCTCTTTCCCGACGGTCTGAATCGGATAACCCTTAAAAATCACGGGTGAATACCAAACTATAACGGCAATAAAAAATATTGCTCCGAGAAAAAAGATAATCAATAAATTTTTTTTATTTAGTTTGGGCATATTTTTTCCTGTCTTTAAAACGAATTTCCCAAAATAGACGTATGATTGTCTTGTTGACTCCGATTATATTTTTCAATCTGAATACACTGGCGTTGGCATGTTTTTTGGCACGAAGGTATATCGGCACCTCAAGAAAACTGTGACCCGATTTTATGAGCTTTATCAGAACTTCGGCCATGGCAATATGGGTAAATTCGAAATTATTATTATAAACGGTTTTAAGCAATTCCCTGCTCACCAAACAGTGTCCATTATAATAACGCATATTCAATCCGAATAAAAAGTTCATCAGTCGTGTGAAAGCCCTGGAAACAAATTGTCTAAAACGAGAACGAACTTCCGGATTGCTTGTATAGGGCACAATGATGTCCGCTTTTCCAGCTAATGCCAATATGCCTCCGATCGAATCCGTAACTATCTCGTTATCTCCGTGAATCGGGATAATATAATCCTTTTCGGCTAAATCGATGCCCTTTTTATAATTATACCCCAAACCCATATTTTTGGCATTATGAACAACCCTGATTCTTTTGTTTTCGCTTGCCAATTTATCGGCAATTTTTCCCGTCTCATCGACACTACAATCGTCAAAAATCAAGATTTCGTAATCTTGAATTTTTTGACCTTCAACAGCAGCAATGATTTCTCTTATCGCGTTCTCGATGTTTCCCGCCTCATTAAAAGCCGGGACAATTACTGATACGCTCTTTTTATCCATTTCAATAGCATAACACTTTTATAAAAAAATATCAAAAAATTAAGGTGGTATGAAATTTCTCATACCACCTTGTTCTTAGGGAAAATTGACGTGTTTGGGAGGATTTTTGAGTAGCCAGAGATAACGGTTCGACTCGTCCATGCGGCAGTTTTTTCGACACCTGGAAACATCCAGTTCTTTGAGAAGCTCCATATTCTTGCGCCTCGATTCTCCTTGCCAAATCTCTTCGAAAGAATTCTCATAGATGTTTCCGCAAAGAAACCGAGGATTGGTCAGATAGACACTGCAAGACCAAACATTGCCTCCGCTGTCCAGATAAGTCCAGAAAAACGGCACGGCCAAACATTTGTCATAACCGCGACCCTTGCTGCCCAATTTCTCCATGGTGTGTCTTCTGACAACAGCTTGAAATTTGTGGTCGGAAATACCTTCCATTTGCTTTTCCAGGTTTTCCAGGTCATCGGAAAAATAAATCAGGTCTTTGTATTTCTTGGTAATACTCAAAGGGTATTGGGAATGTGGTTTAATCACCAAATAGTCTACGCCGATTGATTTCACTTTTCTGGCTAGAATTGAAGCTTCGCCGCGATTTTCCGGCAAAAGAATCATCTGAGTGCCGATTGTGCAACTGTATTTGTTCTTTTCTTTTATCTTGACCGCTGCCTCTAAATTTTTTAAAACCATCTCAAAATGATTTTCCGGACAACCGTGAATCTGGCTGTAGGTCTTTTTTGTGCCAGCATCGATACTGACTTTAATCCACGAAAGCGAACCCAAAATATTCTCTGCCAGTTTTCTGGTCAAAGCCACGCCATTAGTGGTAATAGCCACATCGATGCCCGCCTCTTTGGTGTGAAGAATTATCTCCGCAATATCCTTGTGCAGTAAGGGTTCCCCTTCCCCGGCGTACATTATGCTCTTGATGCCGAGTTTGGCCATTTCGGTCAACCGCTCGAGTAAAATTGGCGTGTGGAGAAAAATCTTCTGATAATCCAGAAAATCGCAGCCGCAAAAAGTACAGCGGTGATTACAATTGTTGGTTGGCGCTATTTCCACATAAATCGGGTAAACAGAAAAAGGATCTTTCAGCCACTGAGCCACTCTTTCGGGATGATAAATCAATTTCTGGCTATCAAAACCGTATTCGTCTTTTCTCATTTTTACCTCCTTTTATTTGAAATGAACAGTAAAAAGAATATAACAAAAATTATTTATAAAGTCAAGAAAAAGGGCAACGCATTTCATGCGTTGCCCTGACACTCCTAAGGGAAATTAATGTGACGAGGGGGATTGACGAGATCCCAAAGAAAAATATTGATGGAGTTGTGACGACAGAACGGCTCGCATCGGGAGAGGTCCAGCTTGTTCTTGACGAAATCCATAACCTTCTTGCGGCGGTTGCTTTTCCAGATTTCTTCGAAAGAATTCTGGTAAAGATTTCCGTAGAGAAATTCCGAACTCCGCCAAAAACCATTACAGGCATAGACGCTGCCATCGGCATCAATACAGGCGATAAACGGCAAGCCCAAACATTTCTCGTATGGCTTTGTTGCTTGCGGAGAATTTTCCCCATCGAAACTTTCTTCGTGTTCGAAGAGATCCCAGCGAACTTCCACTCGGAAGTTCTCTGAATTGAATCCTTCGGCTTTTTTTATCTCTGTGGAAAATCTCTTGGCCAAATCCCGGGGAATAAAAAGTTTGTTTCTGGGATTTTGGCTGGGCGGCTTAATAACCATGTAGTCGATTCCGTAATCGCGAAGTTTTTTTGCCAAGGAAGGCATTTCGTGACCGTTTTCGGGAAGGAGAATCACCACTGCTCCAAGTGTAGTCGGGTAATTGTTTTTCCTCTTGATTTCTACCGCTTTCAGAATATTGATGTTCACTTTTACCCAATCGTATTTTCCTCCGCGATGCACCCAGTCATAAACTTTTTGAGAGTCTCCGTAAACGCTGAATCTTATCCAGGTTAAAGAACCAAGAACTTTTTCGGCGATTTTCGGAGAGAAAAAGACCCCATTGGTAATCACTGCCACATCCACGCCTGCTTCTTTTGCCGTAAGTATGGCTTCCGGCGTTGCCTTGTTGAGAAACGGCTCACCTGTCCCGCACAGAGCGACTGATTCAATTTTCAATCTGCCGAGGTCTTGCATTAGCTTCAAAAACACGTCTTTTCCCAGAAAAATTGGCTTCTTTTTACCAAGGTATCCCACATAGCAGAATCTGCAATTTTGGTTGCAGGCCGATGAAGGTCCGAGGTCAATGTGCAAAGGATAAATATCCTTGCCTTTCTGCCATTCTGCCAATTTTTCCAGATGCCACATCAGTTTGTTACCGAAAAGCTGTAAATTGCTCATAACCACCTCCTTAAGGAAAATTGACGTGGTCGGGCGGATGAAGCTGCTGCCAAAGAAAAGTGTTAATGGGATGATGCCGGCAACAAAGCGAATCACACTGTTTCTGCGCATCGAATTCTTCTTCAATGTACCTGCTCACCTCAAAGCGGCGGCTGCTCCTCAAAATAGTTTCGAGATCTGATTTGTAAAGATTTCCGTAGCAGAATTTTTCAACGCCGTGATAAGGACCGCAAGTATAGATATTGCCGTCGCCGGAAACATTCATGATGAAACGCGGAGCATAGCAGTGTTTGTAAATCTTTTCGCCTCGATGCTTGATTTGATGCCACCTTACGACGCAGGCAAAAGAATCGCTTGAGTAGGTTTCCGCTTCTTTCAGGGCTTTTTCGCATCTGTTATAAAGCTCCAGAGGGAAATTCCATTCATTCTTGCCGCAGGCCAAAAATTGCTTGATGTACATGTAGTCAACGCCGATTCTTTGCGCGTGCCTGACCATGGGCAGAAGGCCGTCCAGATTCATGTTGGGAATCAAAAGATAACAGATTCCGACGTCGACTTTGAGCTTTTTTTCTCTTTTGATCCTGACGCATTCTTCAAGATTAGAATTAGCCACGTCGAAGTCGTTGCTTTTCCCGCGATGAACCATCTCCGCCATTTCATTGCCCCAAGCGCAGATGCTGAATCTGATCCAGGTCAAGGAACGTAAAACATCTTCCAGCCAAGCGTCTCTCAAATTGATGCCGTTTGTGGCAATGCCGATGTCCAGCCCTGCTTTGAATCCCGTAATAATCGCTTCCGGCGTGTCGGGATGGGCGAAATTTTCGCCGTCGCCGACCATGGCTATGCTTTTTACCCCCAGACGACCTGCGTCTTTCATCAGCTTGAGATAAACTTCCCGAGACAGAGAATACGCCTTTGGATTTGCCTCAACGTCTTTTTGGCGATACTGATACAGACAGTAAACGCAATTCTGATTGCACAAAAGCGTGGCCCCCAAATCAATCTGCAAAGGGACGATCAGTTTGCCGTTTTTCCATTTCAGCACGTCTTCCAGATGCCACCATAATTTGTGGGTGTCGAAATCATACTTTTTGCCTTTCATTTTTTCCTCCTTTTATTTGATTTTTCAAAGAGCTCCTTAAAGAGCGAATTAGAAGTATATAATTAAAAAATTAATCTGTCAATATAAAACTATTGACTTTAATTTAATATTTAAGTAATATGTAGTTAAATTATTACAAAAGGAGGCAATTTATGGCAAAAAAAATTCTTCACGGAGAAAATCCGTATCAAGCTCCTGCTTATCTTATAAGTAAACGGAAGAATAGCGATCCTTTGGCTGTCGGTTCTTTTAAACAACTGTCTGGCGAACTCCCCTGCTACACCAATCTTGCTGATTTGGATTGTATTATTAATACAATCGTTAAACTGGGCTGCGCTTTCAAAAAGAATTCCCAAAAGATTCCTTTCATCTGTATTGCGGCAAAGCATGGCAATCCCTGCGGTTTGGCAATCGACTGGAACAATCCTGATATCACCATTAAAAAAGCCCTCTGGACAGATCCTTTGGCAATCTGGGGCGGCGAAGTAATTACCAATTTCAAAATCGAAAAGAAACAGGCCGATTTGCTCTTCTTGAGCAATAAACGCAAAAAAATGTTCGGCAATGCCGCCTGGATGTTGGATGTCATCGCTAGTCCGGAATTCAGCCAAGAAGCTGTCGAGATTTTGAGCAAAAGAGCGCAAAGAAAATTGTTCAAGAATCCGGCCTTAACCACACCGTCTTTGCCAAGAGACAAGCAAATACAAAGACAGGTTCGGGGCGGATTTCTAAAACAACCCTTGCCAAACTACGTACTCGATTTAAAAGAGATAGACTGGCTCTCCAAACCACTGAAACACGCAAAAGACGTCGATTCTCTGATTATCGCCTGGGCAGTTGCCTACACCTCCAATCACGGCGGAAATGAGGTGGCATTGGCCAAAAATCGACAATTAATCGGAGTCGGCGGAGGTCCGTCGACCATTGAAGCAACAAGAATAGCTGCTTCTCGAGCCCGAAACAATAATTTTAATCCGATTAATTCTGTTTTCGTGGCTGATGCCTTTTTCCCCTACACGGACGGACCAGAGCTGTTAGTCAAAAACAAATGCAAGGGCGGTCTTGTGCCGGCTGGCGGTAAAAACGAACCGGAAGTGAGAAAATATTTCCGGTCCAAAAATGTCTTGATAGGGTTTATTCCCGAAAATTACAGAGGATTCTGCAGACACTAATCGTTTGAAAAATTTATAAAAAAGCTGTTGTCGTTTAAGACAACAGCTTTTTCTTTTCAGCCAGAACTTGAAGTCTGTTACCTAATTTCAAAAAATGAGCTAACCACCAAAGAACTTTCATCTTGAAGGAAGGGCCGCCTTTTTCGTAGACCCCGATTACGCTCGACGCTCCTGTCCAGTGATTGAGAACCTTAAACCCGTTTTTCTCCAAGAGTTTTTTTAAGGATCGATAGCTGAACTGCCAGAGATGGAAAGGAAGACCGAAACCGTGTCCCGGTGGCAACTTGAAGCCCAAAAAATTCGGCACCTGGATATAAACCACGCTATCTTCAGAAAGAAACGAATGCATTTTCTGAAGTTGTTCATTGGGATTGGTCAGATGTTCCAAAATGTCGCAGAGAACAACTGAATCATACCGCTTGGAAGATTGAAAATCCTCCAAAAAGATTTTTTCCACGGGTAGTCCGAGATTTTTCTTGGCCCAGTCAACCACTTCGGAAGAGGAGTCGAGGCCAAAGACCTCCAATCCCCTGTCCCGACAAAACTTCATCCAAAAGCCGTAACCACAACCGACGTCCAACATCGAGTGCAACGCGGGACGGTATCTCCGCAACCTTTCCAGCCGCTCCCTGAAAAATGCTTCGAAGATGTGCTGGTATTTCTGATACAAATGAGGAAAGCTCCAGTACTCTACTTTTTCTTTGTCGGCTTGAGGAAGCGCATCCTTGGCAACTTTTATAAAGCTGTCCGCCTCAACCACTCCATCAAAAACATGGGACATGAAAACCAATCCGCACTTGGTACATTTTAAGAGGTTGTAACCGCCTATTTGACGAAAACGCACTTCATGCTGGTCGCTTTCGCAGATGGCACATTTTAACTTTGTCATTTTCTCCTCCTGTGTTTGAACAAGTCTGCCTCGCCTTAGGGAAAATTGATGTGACGGGGCGGATGGGTCATTTGCCAAAGAAACTTGTTGATGTTGTGATGCCGGCAATGGGTCATACAATCCGTGTGCACGTTTACCTTTTCGGCAACGAACCTGATAACTTCTTTTCTGCGTTTGCTTTCAAGAATCTTTTCGAAAGAATCTTTGTAGAGATTGCCGTAGAGAAATCGTTCATCGCCAAAAAACGGACAACAGCTATAGACCCCGCCGTCAGAAGCGATCTGAACTAAAAAGGGTAAACCGAGACATTGGTCATAGTCTCTTTTTCCTTCGTCGGCAAAAGTATCCCAGCGAATAATGACTTTAAATTTGTCAGTGGTCAGGGTTTCTGCCTTTTTCAGCTCCGCTTGATGAACACGATAAAGATCAACGGCCAGCTTGTACTTGTTCTTGGGGTGAAAACTGAACGGCTTTAGAACAAAATAGTCAACCCCGAGTTCTTTGGCCAGTTTGACGGTGTTGAAAACATCATTCGTATTTTCCGTAAGTAGAACCTGCTGAATACCAAGAGTAACTTTGAGATTGTTTCTCTTTTTGATTTCCACACACATGCTGATGTTTTCCTTTACTCTTTCGAGGTCTTGCGGCTTCGTACCGTGAATCTTGGCATAAATCTCCGGAGTCGCAGCCATGATGCTGAAACGGAACCAAACAAGATGAGGCAGTATTTCCTCGGCGATTTTGGCGGTCATAATCACGCCATTGGAGTTTAGGGCCATATCCAGACCAACTTGCGCTCCGAAAACTATCGCTTCGGGAGTATACTTGTTGACCATCGGCTCGCCCTCGCCAGCCAAAAGTACGCTTTTTACGCCAACTTTGGCAAGCGACTCAAGAAGTCTCAGTAAAACACCTCTGCTTAAACTGGTCTTTCGCTCTCTGAACTCCTGGTAGCAGAAAAAACAACGATGGTTGCAAAAGATTGTCGGACTGATTTCGGCATGGATGGGAACGATCTCTTTTCTCTCTAACCATTTCTTTACCAATGGCAGATGATAGATCAGTTTGTGGCCATCAAGAAATAAATTATTCATTTTTCCTCCTTTCTATCTCATAGACGACCCGATTAATGTGGTCCGGGCATTCAACCAAAATTTTTCTCATCTTTTTGTTTTTTATTAACAAAAGATAGGGATAAATTGCGTTAAAGCCGGCCGGACACATCGTGGTATGGTCTTCTCCCAAATTGAACAAGAATTCCTGACCCTCTTCCATCTTCTTCCTGCACTCTCCTCTTTTCTCGATAATCTTTACAATCACCTTTTTCCCTTCTTCTTCCCTTCTTACTTCCATCACAATCTTGCCGAAAGGACACTGAGCGATAACCGCATCTGTGTTGTTGGTCTTTTTCGTCCAATAAAAAACTGCCTTATTGGCCAAGCCCAAACAATAGGCGTAAGCGATGTGCATGACATCGAAACACGCTCCGTCGGGAACCACATTTTCCAGGTTGTATTCCTGGCCAATCTCCCTGTGATACTTGCATTTGCCTGCAATCGAACAGACTTTCACAATAATTTCTGACTTTTCTTTTTTCATTTTTCCTCCTTTAAATTTATTTTTCAAAGAACTTTTTCGAATTAAAATCATATAATAAACAATTGCAAAAGTCAAGAAAGAATAAAAAATAGCGGCTTTGGGTTTTTCAAAGCCGCTATTCAAGTTTTTGTAAAATTTTTACCGAACAATGACCGTAGTGCTGAAAACGGTCGGTTTTTGTTTTGATGTCGCAGGGATTGCAATGCCCGTACCAAGTGCAGAACCTGAATTTGTCTTCAATCCGGAAATCGGGATTAAGAATGTGGCCGATCGGCTCTCTGTGTTCGTATAAGTCGGCGTGGCAACGATAGATGCTTCCTTCTGGCCCGACAACCAATACGGTGGTTTTGCAGAAACGTTCGCCTCTGGTCTGTTTTGATATGGAATCGGGATAACGGTAAGTGCCGTAAATTCTTCCTCGGTATTCGCCGAGAAACTCTTTGGTGCGAAAATCGATTCCTTTTTGTTTGCAAAGCTTTTGCATCAACCTGATTTCATTTTTCTGTTCCGGGTGCATAATTCCCCAAATCCCGATACTAAAACCGGCTTTCTGCATCTTCAGGACTTTCTCCATGAGCGAATCTCTCTCCATTTGTCGCGGATGGTAACTTACGCGAATAGAAGCGTATGGCGCCTTCCTCTTCAGGCGACCGGGTTCAATGTGTTTCAGAAACATCTGTTCGTCTCTCAGGTTGGTCAGTACGTCGATGGTTAAATCCGGCCTAGTGTTGTTCGCGATGAAAGTAAAATCTTTGTGCAGGGTTGGCTCACCGCCGCTAAGAGTGATTGGCAAGTCGGGTCGGGAAATAATTCTGTTTAAACCAGTTACCCATTCTTTCCCTGTGAGCGGTTTTCGCTTTGTTGTTTCCGGATCCGATTCGAATCTGTTGATGCAAAAATCGCATTTCAAGTTGCAAGCAAAAGTCAGAAATACAGCAATGTAATTATAGGTTTCGGGAATCTTTATCTGCTTCATTTGACCTCCTTTTGATGAAACAGGTTCTCGACCGCTCTTTCAACCATTTTGGCTGAAATGCTTTTCATGCAGAATGATTTGTGGCTGCAAACTGGCGACAAGCAGGGCAAACAAGGAAAATCACCTTCGGGCAAAACCGCGATTCCGCGGTTATAAAAATAGATGTCTCTGTGCGGGGTAGGGCCAAAAATGGCCACAACTTTCTTCTTCAGGGCAAGAGCAATGTGTAATCCCAGACTATCGTTAGTGACGATGAGATTACAAGAATTCAACCACTCTACGTACTTTCGAATGTCAGTCTGCCCCTGCTGCAAGGAGAATTTGTATTTGGACACCAACCGTCCTTCCAGTTCGAGCCATTTTTCTTCTGGCCATGCTTTATTGGGCCACTTACCCCCAACTGCGTAGTTGAAACCGATGTCATATTTTATTCTGGACTGCGGTTTGTAACCCAAAACATACTCTTCTCCCTTCCATTTTTTGCCGATCATCTCCATGAGCGCCTGCTGCCAATAAGTGGTGTTCTTTTTCTTTTTGTCCGGATTAAGACACAAAGATAAAACTCTTTCTGCCTTGTCGTAAGCCAAAGCTCGCCCCTTTTCATCATCGAATCTGAATCCGAAGTATCGCCAGGCCTTAATCTCGCTGGTTAAAGCGCAGATGCCGGGAACTTTTTCAAAATTGATGACCGTGTCGAATTTCTCAGCTCGCAACTGCAAGACCGAAACCAGATCAAAAATGAGAATGCGATTAATGAATTCGTTTCCTTCGAGCAAGGGATAAGCTTTCTCGTCCACCAGCCAAGTTACGTGGTCTCTCTTGAAAGCGTGCAAAAGCACCGTGGTTCGCAACACATCACCCAAACTGGGTCGGTTCGAAATTTCCGGATCAAGGGTCTCGGAATAACCAAGCTTGATAATCAGTATTTTGTTCATTTTTCCTCCTTTTTATTTGTTTTTCAAAGTTCGAATTTTAACCTCTCAGATAAGAAGTGTATCAAAATCATATCAATATCGGAATTATTTGTCAATAAAAAAGTATCGAAAGAATCACTGTGAAGGTTTAGCTACTTTGTGCGAAAAAATCTTGGGGAAGAAAGTTCTCAGACCGTAATAGATATCCAAAAACAATCTTCCGGTAATTATTCCTTTAAAAATTCTCCTAAAAAGAAATTTCGGGGCAAAATAAAATCTCCAATAAAATAAATCATAATATTTTTTCAGTGTTTCCTGGCTCAGGTTTGGATGTTCGTAAACATCGGCTACTTTGTGAATGTTGTATTTAGACCAATCTCTGGTTTTAATCCGTCCCTCTTTCTCGTATTGCTCGAAAAGTCGCGTCCCGGGAAAAGGAATGGTAATCGTGGCCTTGGCTAAATCCGGACTTAGCTTTATGGCAAATTTTATTGTTTTTTTCAGCGATTCTTCGGTGTCCGTCGGCAGACCGAGCATGAAGAAACCAACCGTCTCCAGTCCGGCTTTTTTAATCAATTTCATGCAATTCATCGACTGTTCCAGCGTGATTCCCTTGTCAATCGAATCCAATGATTTTTGATCCCCGCTTTCGAAGCCGATGCCCACGTCCCGACAGCCTGTTTTTTTAAGCAGTTTAAAAAATTCCAAATCGTAATCGCCATCAACCCTGATTCCGGAAGCCAGAATCCAGGAAAAGTGCAAATTTTCTTTCAGAATCATTTCGCAAATTCTCTTTGCCCGGTCGATATTGGCTGCGAACTGATCGTCGATTACCCGAAAACCCTTGATTCCCAGATTTAAAAAGTATTTAAATTCTTCTATCACTCTTTCTGGTGATTTTGTTCTGAACACCCGACCGGAGATGTTTTTATTGCAAAAACTGCAATTCCGCGGACAACCGCGACTGGTTTCGATGCTGGAAACGGGAGATTTGCCGCTGACCAGTTTTGAGCTTTTATATCTTTTTAAATCATACAAATCCAGAGCCGGAAAAGGCAAAGAATCCAGGTTCCCGATAAGCGGACGGGGCGGATTACAAATAATTCTGTTTTCCTCTTTATAGCATATGCCTCTAATATCTTTTAAGCTTTTCCCCTGACATATTTCTACTATTGTTTCTTCTCCTTCGCCGATGACAATAACATCCATGGTTGACTTTTCTAAACTTTCTTCCGGCAGAGCCGTGGCATGAGGACCGCCATAAATAACTTTAACCTTATCGCCTAATTTTTCCTTTGCTCTTCGACTAATTTCAGCCACTTCAAAAAATAAAGGAGTGGGAGAAGTAATGCCGACAAAAGATGGTTTTGTTTCTGCGATGGTTTTTTCCAATACTTCATAGGGTTCGGCTTCTATGCCTAAATCGACTACCCCGACTTCAAAACCCGCCCTTTTTAACGCTGCGCCCAAACACATAAAACTCAGAAGCGGATAAACCTGGACAGCCGCAGATACTTTTGTGCCTTCATAGGCGCCAAACGTGGAAGGCGGATTTATTAATAATATATCTTTTTTCTTTTCCATAAATTATTTTTCTTTACCTATTAATTTTTTGAATGCATAAGAAAATTGCTCGAGCGGACCGGGATATTTGAATTCTATTTCGTTCTCCCCTTTGGGAACCAGGACGGCATGATAAAGATAATTAGCCATAAAACTTTTGCTGAGATTTCCGTTTATTCTGATTTCCCAAGTTGGCAAATTGCTCTCACTGTAAATAAGCCAGCGTGGAGAATTTGCTTTGGTTACAACCTTTAAATATCCGTCTTTAATTTCTTTGACGGAAATTTCGTCTTTTGTTAAATCTTTCTCCTTGTTTTGGTAACCCTGATTACAATCCGAACATTCTATAAGGGTTTCTTCTTTGAAATTTTTTATTGACAAAAGCGCTTCATAAGCCTTTTTCTCGTCAGACGCAACAAATTTTACCTTTTCGGCAAAATAGATTCTGGGCAAAACATCCGGATTTTCATAAACATATGCCGGAACAGATGCGTTCTTATCCTGAACAACGGTCTCGAATACCTTCTTCCAGGGACTGGGGAATTTAAAAGGAGAAACAACATATTTTACATTCATCATTGAAAGAAGATTGCGATTTTCTTCCGATTGAAAAATATCGAATCTGTCTTGGAGGCTAAGCGATGAATCTTTACTCAATTCGTCCCAGAGACTATATTCTACGCCCGTAAGAGTAACGTGGGCAGAACCGAGTATTTCGAGTAAAGCCAAATGTCTTCGCGTCAATAGATGCTCATGAGCCTCTATGCAGTCCAGGCCGTAAATAACACCGATATTCGGCCTCAGGGTTTCAAAATTGAATTCATCCAATAAATTGGTATTGATTCTTAATTCATTCAGTCCCAAATCAATATATTCAACAGGTCTCAAATCGGGCACAAAGCGATTAAATCTAAAAGGCTCGTTTTCCTTTTTCTGGCTCTGAAGAAACCGAGCAATTGGCGGCGGCTCGGCTAAGGTTTTTTCCGGAACCACTACCCTCACATTATCATCCACTTTCCAGGTTAAAAGAAGGTTTAAAACCAAAATTATTAAAGCTATTATTTTGAAATTTTTACTTAAGAACCCAGGTTTTCCTCGCTGATAAAGGACGAGAAATATTATCGAAATTAAGGTAAAAATCAATGCCACCAAAAATTTCGGATTAGCCAAGGAAATGACCTGAGCTGTCTGGTCGAAAATATCGGTGATAATCTGATGATAATATTCTATGGGCGCATGAGTGGTTTTGGCATAAAGATATTTGTCAAAAAACCAGCGAAAGAAACTTATAACCCGGGAACGAAGAAAAAATACAACAAAATTGGCAATAATAGTCAGCGCCAAAACGCAGATGCCGAAGATTTTTAAAATTTTAGCGTATTTTTTGAATCTGGAATGGTCCCTGATTTCGAAAAGACTGTCCAGGGCAAAGCCGGCCAAGATAATCAAAGCGAAATCGGCAAATAACCATAATTTCCCGTAAAGACGAAATAAATTTAAAATTGGCAAACGATAATTCAGCCAGGCAAGCGGCGAATATTTAAGTGTAAACAAAAATATCAAAACCACCAGAATGATGAAAAACTTTATTATTTTGTTTTTCTTAGGCAACAGAAAACAGGCTATTGCCAAAAGTAGGGACAAAACACCGATAAATATAGGGGTCCGATCGGTCAAATATCTGAAATAAAAATGGGGATAAAAAAAGCGGACAAACGTTCCGATATCCAGGTTGTCTTTCGCCAATTCGGGATTGATTCCTCTGGTAGTCAGCTTTATAAACTGAAGGTTTGGCAATAGCCAAAAACTAATCAGAACAAAACTTACGGCCGATACAATTAAAAATCTTTTGACGGTGGGAAAGTTACGGAAAAATCCAATTTGCCGATTATATTCATTGCTATCCAAAACCACGGCGAAGAAAAAGGCAATTATCATCAAATAAAACATATCTTGCGTATCGCAGGACAACAAACCCGTCACCAGGGCAAGTATGCCGACAAAAATAAATCCTGATTTTTTCTGGGAGATTTTTACAACCGATAAAAGTATCAAAGGAAAAATGGGAATCAGATTGGCAAAAATGTTCAACTGGCCAATGTTCAAGTACCAATGACAAAAAACATAAGAAAACGCCACCAACCAAGAGCTGATCTTCGATAAATTTAGATTTCTTGCAAAAATATAAGTAATTATCAGCCCCAAAAGAAAATTCAAAAAAATCAGCCAACCGTAAAGAGTGAAAGAATTAAAGAATTTGTATAGAATATTAAAAGGATGGAAAAAACCAACCTGGCTCAAATAAATGGGAAAACCGCTCAAATAACCGCTGTTCCACAAGATAGATGAATTTACGGTGTTCAAAGTCTTAGACAAGAAAGCGTAGGCTGGATGATGAAAGGAGAGCACCCCGCGTTCAAATATTACCTTACCCCCAATTACCGTAGGAGCAAAAATCACAACCAGAGTTATGGCCAAAAGTAAAAAAATTATCAAATTTTCCGGTTTGGGATATTTCACGATAAAGACATCTTAAATTTAATTAGGTATAATTATTAATAAAGGAATCTGAGTCTGTACAATTTTAGACTTTTTGGGCTAAAATTGTCAGCTGATTATCATCCGAATCCCTACTCTCCGGCTTAATCTGACCAAGATAATACTGCCTGATACCGATCCAGGGAGAATATTTTTTGAAAATAATCTTAAATTGATTCGATAATAAACCCAGAATGTCCTTTTCTTCCAAATTGTGCGGGTGGGCCCGATTTCTCTTGAAGTTTTTTTCTACGATTTCATTAACCAAAACCAGATAACCCTGTTTTTTCAGTACGCGTCGAGCCTCTTGGATTACCCGTTCGGGATTCTCGGTATGGTCCAGGGCATTGGTAACGAAAACTACGTCAAAAAAATCATCAGGATATCCGATGTTCTCGCCGAAAAATTTCTGAATCTTTAAATCCGAAGGATAGTTATAAATCCTTTTATAGTCTTCAGCCAATGGGTCGATTCCCGCTTTTAATTTCCCGGGCAAAAAGTGTAAAACCGTTTTAATGCCGCACCCAATATCCAGAATCTTACAATTGTCATTGATACCGGTACTGTCGATTACCTCTTGTAAAAATCTGAATTTATAGTAATATTGTCTTACCCTTTCCCTTATTTCCGGATTTGCCATTTCCTTGGCCCGTTTCTTCTGGGCCTCCATCTCAAAGTCTTTCTTGGACCAGAATAAACGATAAAACTTCTGACGAAAAAGATAAAATTTTAACTTCAATGTCATGTTAGAAAAGATAAAATCAATAATTATAAAAATTCTTATTAAAACCCAAAAATATACCGGGACCGATAATATTTATTTGGCAAAATATAGCTCGTATTTAATAATCGGGAATGTTGTTTCCCTGGCTGCTTCTTTCTTGCTCTCGATTGCCTTTGCCCGACTCTTGCCCAAAGAGGTTTACGGAGACTATAGATACATCCTGTCTATCTTCGAAATATTGGCAGTTTCTTCTCTCCAGGGGTTGAATGGCGTGATTATTCAGGGCGTTGCCCGCGGCTTCGATGGCGCGATAAAAGAAGGATTAAAAACTAAATTAAAATGGAGTTTATTGGGTTCCTTTGCGTCTCTGATAGTCGGAATCTATTTCTGGATTACGGGAAATGTCAATTTTACCATTTGCTTCTTGATTATCGCCGCTTTCCTTCCCTTGATGAAGGGTAGTGAACTTTATCAATCTGTTCTTGACGGTAAAAAATTGTTTGGGAAAAGAACCAAATATTCGATTATAATCCAGGTTTTTTATACTCTCAGCCTGCTGGTTGCCTTATTCCTTACCAAAAATCTCGTGCTTATCGTTTTTATTTATTTTTTCTCCCTTACTCTCGTCAGAACTTATTTTATGTTAAGAGGTTTTAAAAGGTTTATAGCTAACAACAATACAGATCCTCAAATTATCACCTACGGAAAACATACGAGTCTTATCGGAATAATCGGCCTTGTCTCTCAGCAGATTGATAAAATATTGCTTTTTCACTTCATCGGACCAATTCAATTGGCTATCTATTCTTTCGCCACTTTGCCTGTCGATAATTTGAGAAGTCCGCTTCAGACAATCCAAGAATTGGCTCTCCCTAAACTGAGTACCAGACCGACTGAAGAAATCAAAAAAACTCTTCCTCGAAAACTTTTAAAAGCCTGTGTTTTCATTCTGTTGTTTATCGGAATCTACATCATCATCGTCCCCTATGTATTCAAAATATTCTTCCCCCAGTATTTGGATTCCGTCTTTTACTCCAAATTATATTCTTTTGATTTATTGGTTTTTCCGATGTCGATGATGATGCTGGCCATATACGCCAAAATGAAAACCAAAGAACTTTATAAGGTAAATATAATAAATCCCATTATTCAAATTGCTTTGGCGGTTATTCTTGTGCCCCTATACGGAATAACCGGAGCCATAATCGCCAGATTGACGTCTCATATTTTTTACTTTTTTCTTTCCTATTATTTCTTCAAAAAAATATGATAAAAATTTAGAGTTTCTTCAATCTGTTTTTGCAGAGAAAAATTTTCTTTCACCCGCTTGTAACCGGCTTCCCCAAATTGCTTCGCTTTTTGGGGATTTTTTAATAGTTCGACTGTTTTGTCCGCCATATCTTTTGTATCTGAGGAATTAACCAAATAGCCCGTTTCTTTATCAACCACAATCTCAGGAGTGCCGCCGAATTGTGTTCCGATAATTGGTTTTTTACTCGCCATAGCTTCCAGATTTACCGTCGGAAAAGGATCCAAATAAATCGAGGGAGTAATACAAACATCCGAAGCAAAAAAGGCGGATTTCGCTTCTTCCCTGTCCAGCCAACCGATAAATTTAACATATTGCTCAATGTGTAATTTCCTTATCAAATTCTCCATCTCCCCGACATATTTATTCCTCTCGCCCGCAACCAATAAAATAACATTTCCTATCTCTCCCTTTATTTGGACAATTGCCTTTAAAATTTCCTGCCCTCCCTTTGCCCCGCTTAACCTCCCCGCAAATAAAATTATCTTTTTGTTTTGAAGAGAATATTTTTTCTTAAAATCGCTGATTTTCTCTGGATCGATTTTCCAATTTTCAACGTCGATTCCGTTATAAATTGTTTCGACGTTTTTGATATTATTGATGGCCAAAATTTTCTTAATCGCATTGCTTACGGCAAATATTTTGTCTACATATTTCAAATAATGTCTGATAATTATGTTTCGAAAAGGATTATACCGTTTCTCCGCCTCCCTAATCTGATCCAAGATACTAATTTTATAAAAACAGCTTCCGTTTTTGGGCATCAATTTTCCGTAATGGACCATCATCACATCGTGAGCGGTTAAAAAAACCGCTCGAGCATAACTCTTGGCTATCTTCAAACAGTGATAGGAAAAATGCCAGTGGACATTGTGAACATGAACAATATCGGGTTTTATCTCCTTGATTATTTTTTTAACCTTAAAAACAACCTGCGGATTATACAAACTAAACCAGGATTGCCAGCGCGGATGATAATCGGAATAAATTCTAAAAATTTTTAAACCATCCGACTCGAATTCTCCCTGATTTAGTTTTTCCCGAATCGTGGTTATCACAAAAACATCATGACCCTTATCTTTAAGTCCTTTTGCCAGATTATAAGCCACTACAGCCGAGCCACCGATACCGAAAGGCGGAAAATCTTCTGATAAAAACAAAATTTTCATTTATTGTCTCTCAATAATTTATTTTATAAATCCTAACAAATTTATCCCCTTCCCTGGCTTCAAATTTAAGTTCTAATTTATTGTTTTTTAGACACTTTTGCTCCAAGCCGAGAGGGTAATCCTGGGTAACATATAAATATTTATAATTTAATTCTTTTATTAATTTTGATTCGCATTTCTCTTTAATTATTTTAAAGGCATACGGCTCCGGAACAAGAACAGGTCCCTCGCTTGTATGATAAGTATAATTGGGAGCGATTCTACCAGTATTTAAAATAAATCTTAGATTGGGAGATTTATCCTCTAAGCCATAATTATTTTTTTCTGATTCTAGAATTAAAAAATAATCGTTAATAGTAGTATATTTTTTTACCCATTGATAAATCTTTCCCTCAAATGAATCTTTTACTGGAAAAAGTTCAGAGGCATTGCTCCACCTGCCAGGGGGATAACCAATGGTTAAAAATATAAACAGGAAAATCAAGGCTTGAGTTATCAATATTATACTTACAAAAATTATTGAATTTCTAAGAAATTTCTTTTTAATATTCTTTTCTTTAAAAAATAAATCAGTAAGAAACAATCCCACGATTAGGCCTCCAAACAAATTGGCTGGATAAAAAAAACGTTCCGTGGCCGAATATATCAAGGGAAATAACACAAATAGTGGGATTAAAAAAAATATTAAAAAAGAAGAGGTTAAAAAAAGAAGGTATTTAGATTGATTTTTCCAAAAATAAACTATAGCCATTACAACTAAACAAAACAATAATCCCCATTGCAGTAAAAATTCCAAATTATAAATTGGCAACTCACTATTCTTCCCTCCTAAACGAGTCATTAAAATCCAGGGAGCTTTATTAATCTCAAAACCCCTATCTAAAAACTCTGTATTAGTATAGCCCCAAAGTCGAGCAATATTTAAATTATGACCATCCAAGCCCAGATAATGAGTAAAAACACCACCCTGAATAAAGGCAATTGGTAAAGCGATTATTAATATCAATAAAGAACTAACCAAGAAAATTTTGGCTTTTAACCAATCTTTTTTTATTAAACCAAAAATAAAGGGATAAGCAACTAATAAAAAGCAAAAAACTACAAAAAGAGCCTCGGAAACCAATGCAAGAGTACTCAAAAATAAAATATTTAATAGAATAATTTTTTTATCAATTCTCTCTGAGTGGAGATATAGATAAATTATTGCCATCATTAAAATAAAGCCCAAAGCATGAATCGGATACTCAATTGCCCTTTGGAAAGCGGGGGCAGAAAAGATGCCCTCGAATGTTTCAAAAACAAATTTGAAAGGAGCAACAATATTTTGATGAAGAAAATATTTATCATAAAGAACAGGTATACCTTTTATGCCTTTTAAAAAAACCAAACTTCCAGTAAAAATCATTAGAAAGGAACTTATTAATGCTTCCTTGTTGGTTTTATCTAATTTCTTTATTAATATAAATCCCAATAAAAATAAGATGGCAATCGAAATTGCCACCTGAATATCATAAGAGGCATATAGCGGTAATCCTGTTGTTTTGTAAATTGCCGCAGCAAAGAGATGGGGACCGTAATGATATCTTAAAGGATATGGTGGTGTCCAAATTGCCTTCGGTGGAAAATTTCCTTCGGCCATGGTGGCAGCCGAAGGCATACAGGGTGGCAATAATTGATCTCCGCCCAATAGATATCTATTATCAACTATAAATGTAATTGTTGTTAACGCCAAAAAGGTAAACAGTAAAATTTTTCTCCATTTTTTATCAATCCCCCATTCCAAATTATCTTTTTTATTTATAAAAAATAAAGCAATGGCAATAATCGTAAACAGTAACAATACTAAATAAAAAGTTACTTTAATTGGAATAAAATATCCAATTGCATTTATAAAAAAAACGTAGAGACCCGCGCCTATCAATCCCGAAAACGTAAATATAACCTCCTTTTTCTTTTCTTTGATCAACCACTTTGCTACTTGATAACCAAAGAAAAATAGAATAGACCAAAAAATAATTAATTTAAAAATTATCAGAATCATATTGATATTAATATTTTAACTGCTTATCCCCAAGATATATCTAGCGGCATCAAAAGTTTGTTTAATTCTATCAAAATTCTTAAGCGTCTTCAGGTGTTTCAAGATAAAACGAAAACGGAAATAAAATTTTCTATAAGCTCTTTTTTGCATTTTTCTTGCCTCTTGAGAACTCTTATAACCGTCGGGTAAATAAGTAACCGACGTCCTCCCCCGGTAAAGAGGAACCATTCGTCCCGAGGCAATGGCATCATCATATAGTTCTGTACCCCATTCGGGGTGCGTCATTAGAAATTGGGCATAAGTTACACCAATATCGCAAGCAAATTTAATTGTTTTTTCTGCCTTTCGGGGAGTTTCTCCAGGCAAGGCCAACATAAACGAACCTCGTGTGTCAATATTCAACTCGTTACACCATCTTATAGCTTGCCGAATCTGATCTAAGGTTGTGCCTTTCTTAATTCTATCTAATAAATCTTGATTTCCACTTTCAATCCCAAAAAATATATTCCATAATCCCGATTTATTTGCTCGTTCAAGCATTCTTCTGGTTATAGTATCAACTCTGGCCACCACGCTCCAGGGTATTTTCAGCCCCGCCCCATCCAAAAGGTCGCAAAATCTATCAATCCAATCCTCTCCAACCAAAAAATTATCGTCCCAAAAAGCGATTTCCTTAACCCCCAATTTATTGACCAGGAATTCTATTTCTTGAACCACCCTCTCCGGACTGTGTCGACGATAAAGTTGCGAAGCTCGACCAGCATTAAAGCAAAAAGTGCATCTGCCGTGGGGGCAACCGCGGGCAATTACCATATTGGCTGTAGGTAATTTTCTATACTGCAGGGGTAAGGGTCGATAAATTCCGTGATAATCGAACAATTCGTAGGCAGGAGGCAATAATTCGTCCAAATTTAAAACCGGTTTGGCCGGAGAATTTTTTGCCCATTTGCCGTCTTTTCTTCCCCAGGTTCCCGGTAAATCCTGAGGTAATTTTTTCTCTTTCTGATAAAAATCTATAATATTTTTAAAGGTTATTTCCCCCTCTCCGAAAACCAATAAATCTAAACCTAGTATATTGTTGAATATTAATTCTGGAAAACAACTGGCGTGTGGACCGCCATAGACAATAGGAACTTTTTCGAATTTTGATTTCAAATAATTTGCCAGAGAATAAGATTCGTCTGCCGAACCGGTTACCGAAGAAATACCGATTATATCCGGTTTAAAATCCATCAGCATTTCTCCGATGTCTTCGTTGGCATATTTACAAGAAGAGGCATCGATAATTTTTACCCTATGACCGTCTCTGAGTAATGGGCTAGCCAAATAGGCTAATCCCAGAGGCGGGAATAGTCCGCCTCTCACCTTTCTTTTGGAGCCATATCCTTTCTTCATCAAATCGTATGGGGGGGTTAATAGGGCTATGTTCATATTTACTTCTTTTCCCCAATAAAATAAAATCCAAAAGCAATATTTTGGGAACTAGAAAATCTAGATATTAGATAATCTAGAAATTTTAATGGAAAAGTAATAATCATTAATAATATTAACAAGACTTGATATAACCACATTAAATTAAAACTAAACAAAGTAGCAAGCCACTCGGTAAAAACAGAAACAAAAGCTGATGTTGGACCAGATTTCTCGCCAATTTCAATTTCCTTAAAGTCTTTCAATAATTCTTTCACTCCCTGCTTAGACCAACGATGATAGTCGCCAGGCGAAGAATGAAAACCTTCCATAAAAGGAACGGAAACGTAAATCTTTCCTCCCGGCCTCAGAATTCTTTTCATCTCTTTAATTATCATTTCGGGATTTTTTATATGCTCTAAAACCCATTCACAAATTATAGCATCCACAGAATTATCAGCAAAAGGAAGATTAGAAATATTGGCTATTAAATTTACATTGGGAAACGGATAAAAATCTACGTTAATTACGTCTTTCCTAATTAATTTCGTACCCGAGCCAAGATTTAAAATAATCCCCTGTTCGCTCATATGCTCTGTGAATTTCTTAACGCTCTTTCCCACAAAAAGCGCCCCAAAAAGATAAGATAAAATATCGAAAACAGCTGGATATCGTTTAAAAATTAATTTGATTTTAAACATTAAATCCCCCGACGTTGCCGGTTTTAAATCATGAATTTCGATAAAATAAGGAATGCCTTCTTGGATAGAATAAACCTTGCCACACCGGGAACAAACCAGCCTACCCTCGATAAAATCTAACCTGGTTTTGCATTTCAAACAAATCAAAATTTCTAAGAGTTTTCGGTTCATCTATTTTAAATAATTTTTACACCAATTTTGGAAAATAATCAGGTTCCAGAGAATTTTTCTGTTATCCCTGTTATTATCCAAATGTTCTTCAATTATATTTTTAACAAAAGAATAATCGATTAAACCGAATTTATCCATTTCTTTTTGATTAAGAACTTTCGCTGTATAATCTCTTAAATCTCTTTTTAGCCAGGCCGTCAGAGGCACGCCGAACCCTTTCTTTTTTCGATAAACGATATTTCTGGGCAACTTGTCTTTCATTAATTCCTTTAGAATATATTTGGTTGTCAATCCATGTAATTTATATTCTAAAGGCAAAGAATTAATGAGGTCTGCCAAGCGAAAATCCAAAAATGGAGCTCTTATCTCTAAACTGTTATACATACTGGCGCGGTCCGCCTTAAACAGGATATCGTCTTCCAGATAATATTTTAAAAATAATAAATTAATCTTCTCCAAATAACCACGCTCGCCGCAATCTGCTAAAAATTTCTCGGCGAAAACAAATAACTGTTCGGGTTCGACTTCGAATCTGAATAAATTCTTAATTTTGTTAAAATAACCGCCAATATTTAAAAAATCACGATACAGGGCCGGAAAAGCAAGACTGTGGGCATATCTTTTAATTTTGTAGGAAAAAGTTAAATTTTTGTCCGAAACAGACAAAATTCTCTCGACAATCTCCGCATAGTTAATTCTTGTAAACCTTAAATTGTGAAGTCTTAATAAATATAATATTTTTTGAACCTGATGATTGGGATAACCCATCAATAGCTCGTCGCCGCCATCTCCACCCAATGCCACCTTAACCTTCTCGCGCGCAAATTTCGAAAGTAAATAGGTTGGCAAAATGGATGGGTCGCCAAAAGGTTCGTCTAATTTCTCAATAATTTCGGGAATTACTCCCAATAAATCTCCGGGGCTAAACTCTCGATGATGATGTTTGGTTTTCAGTAAATTCGCCACTCGTTTTGCGTGCCCCGATTCGTCAAAGGTTTTTTCGCTAAAACCAATGGAAAAAGTCTCGATGTCTTTTTTTTGCTTTTTGGCAAAATGAGTGATGGTTGAAGAATCAATTCCTCCGGACAAAAAAATTCCCACCGGCACATCGGCGATTAAACGAATTTTTACGGAATCTTCCAATAATTCTTCCAAATTTTTTAAAGCGGATTTAAAATCAATTTTACTCTCACCAATTTCTAAATCATAAAATTTTCCCAGACCAACTCTGTCTCTCTCAAACACCAAAAATGACCCGTTTTCCAATTTGTAAATACCCTCAAAAATAGTAAACGGCTGGGGAATGTAATCAAAAGAAAAATATTGATAAACTGCCAAATGATTTAAATCTTTCTTTATTAAAGGATGGGCTAAAATACTTTTTAGTTCCGAGGCAAAAATCAGAGTTTTGTCTTTTAAGCTCCAATACAATGGTTTTTCTCCATAACGATCCCTGGCTAAAATCAATCTCCTTTTTCTGTTGTCCCAAATAGCGATAGCAAACATTCCATTTAAATCTTTAAAACAACTCTCGCCTTTTTCCTCATATTGATGGACAATCGTTTCGGTGTCCGATTTAGTGTAAAAACGATGACCTTTTGCAATCAGGTCTTTTTTCAAATCCTGAAAATTATAAATTTCGCCATTGAATATAACAACAATCGACTTATCCTCGTTGTAAATTGGTTGCTTACCACTAACTAAATCGATGATGCTTAATCTTCTCATCCCTAGGCCCACGTCATTATTGACAAAAAAACCCTCGTCATCGGGTCCGCGATATTTAATTACATCCGTCATTTTCTCCAGGATTTTTTTATTGCCAAAGCCCACGTAACCAGCTATTCCGCACATATATTTAATTCTCGAAATTAATTCTTTCTTTTATCAAATAGGTTGGTTTATGCTGAGACTCGTAATAATCTCTCATAATAATCTCGGCTAAAAGTCCCATCAAAATAAACTGGACGCCGACAAGAATTAAAAATACGGTCAACAATGGCAGGGGCGTCAAGATAAGCGATATGCCAAAGAAAAGCCTCAGAATCAGAGCCAAAATGCCGGATAAAAACCCGAAAAATAACGACCAATATCCTACTTTACCAAAAAAATGCATTGGCTTGGTTGAATAATCAATCAGAAACTTGACAGTCAACAAATCCAAAAACACTCTAAACGTCCTGGAAATACCATATTTTGTTCTGCCATGTTTTCTGGCTCGATGATTGACCACCAATTCAGAAATTTTAGCTCCGTAGCAAGAAGCGTAAGCCGGTATAAGCCGATGCATCTCTCCGTAAAATTTAATATCTTTTATAATCTCTTTTCGATAAGCTTTCATTGTACAGCCATAATCGTGCAGTTTTATCTTGGCAACAAATGAAATCAAGGAATTGGCTATTTTGGAAGGAATTATTCGAGTTAATAATTTATCCCGGCGCTCTTTTCTCCAACCAGAAACCACGTCAAAACCTTTATTAATTTCTTCCAAAAACTTAGGGATATCTGCCGGATCATTCTGTAAATCAGCGTCCATGGGAATAATAATTTCTCCCCTTGAAAATTCCACGCCCGCTGCTATGGCCGCTGTCTGACCGAAATTCTTCTTAAAATCGATTATCCTGAAATTGTAATCCTTTTTGGCAATTTCTTTGAGAATTTCTAAACTTTTATCCCTGGAGCCGTCATTTACTGCGATTATTTCGTATCCGCCAATCAAACGAGTTACGACTAATTTAAGCTCTTTATAAAGCTCTTCTATATTGTCTTCTTCGTTATAAATGGGAATGATTATAGATAGTTTCATGCTTAAGATATTTAATTTTTTATCAAATTAGAATTTGAAGACCTTGTCTTGAGTCCCATACCGACATTACAAATCAGCAAAAATAAATCGATTAAAACAAACCAAATTCGCGACAATAAAGAGGACAGAATCGCGATAGGTAAAGGAATGAATAACTGCAACAAACCCACCAATACGCCTTCTCTAACTCCCAAACCGACTGGCGCGAAAATGGCGACCTCTCCAATAATATTGGCCAGAATAAAACTACCCAGCACCAATATTGCATTCTCTCCCGACAGATTAAAAAAAGACTTGAGTAAAAACAAAAATGATAAACTATATAAAATACTGGAGAAAGAATAAGATGCGATTATCCCGAATCCGGTCCTATAACTCAAAAAGTTTTCGCGTGGAATCTGGTCTTTTTTAAAAATTCTTAAAACCTTATTGACCACAAAAGACAGAATGCTGGGATGGATAATAATCAACAGCAAGAAAACGAAAACAAACAGTAGCGCCCTAACGTAATCTTGATGAAAAATGGAAACTTCTTTTAAACAAAAGATTAGAAAAAATAACGACAATAAACTCTGCGATATCAGATATAAAATTAACTCCAAAAATGACGCCAGGGCCAATACTCTGAATTTTAAACGTTCTTTCACTCCTAGGTATATCTTTCCCACAAATATCCAGATTTTGCCGGGTACGTACCTTCCCAGCCAGGCATAAACATAAATTTTGAACGTAGACCGATAAGAAAGCTGAGCGCTTGAATCAATCTTTTTTATAATCTTTCGCCACACCAGACCAAGAACAAGTATACTCGAAACTCCACAAATGAATGCAATCAGCAAATCGAAATAATTAAAAGAAAATTTATAATCTTTAATCTTTTGCCAATTTACAAACAACATCCTTATCAGGAAATAAAAAATAACCGCAACAGCAAGATAAGAAATCAGAGATAAAATTTCATTTGTTTTCTCTTTCTTTAAATCCATTTTGTTTTAATCATTTTCTCAATTCTCTAACTATCTGGGTCTTCACTAAAAGAAAATAATTTTTCAACTCGGCGGGATATCTCAAAATCCAAATTAAAGTCTGCCAAAAGAAACCGAAACGATAATAAAAACGATGATGAGCCTTGAAATAGAGCCTTACCAGATCTTTGCTGCTCAACGTAGAAGTGTAAAAATCCGTTTTCTCGTGAGGCTGAATGTTCTGCCAAATATAACCCTCTTTTAATTGCCCCGTTTTTCGAAGTTCTTCGTATAAATTTGTTCCGGGGAAAGGGGTGGTTATGCAAAAAAGTGCGAAATTCGGCTTCAGTTCTTTGGCAAACTCTATGGTTTGTCGAACGGTTTCTTCGGTGTCTCCCGGAAGCCCGATCATGAAAAAACACATCAATTTAATTCCCGCCCGCCTGACAATTTTAGCTGCAATTCTTACCTGTTCCAGGGTAATGTTCTTTTGAACTCTGTCCAGAATCTCCTGGTTACCGCTTTCTACCCCGAATTGAATGAATTTGCAACCGGATTTTTTCATCAAACTGACCAGTTCTGCGGTAACGTGATTAATCCTGGCATAACAGCTCCACTTGATATGCAAATTTCTCTCCAATATCAAATGACAAATTCTTTCCATCCTTTCCTTGGAAAGAATCAAAGTATCGTCAAGAAACTCTACGTGCTTTACCCCGTATCTCTCAACAAGCTTCGCCAATTCATCCACTACGTTTTCGGGAGTCCTCGCTCTGATTCTTTTCCAGAAAGCGGCCGAGGAACAAAAAACGCATTTATTGGGACATCCTCTCGCAGTTATTATTGTAGCATATTTTGAGCCTTTAAAACCAAGATTGTCCAAAGCCGAAGGAGAATAAAGATAAATGGGCAATAAGTGCCGGGCCGGCAAAGGGATATCGTCAATATCTTCAATAAGTTCTCTATCCGGATTTTCTGCAATCTGACCACCCTTCCTGAAAGTTATGCCCTTGATTCCCGCAATGTCCTCCCCCGCTTCCATTTTTTTTACCAACTCTGAGGCTGTTCTTTCGCCTTCTCCTCTAACAACTATATCGATAGCCTGACAATCTTTCAAAGTTTCTGTTGCCGCAAAGGTCACGTGAGGACCGCCGACAAAAATAACGCTATTGCCGTTTCTGGCTCTAACCAAAGAACTTACTTTGCAAACCAAGGGGATGGTGGAGGTAACCGAAGTAAAACCGATGTATTTTGCTTGAGAATTTATAATCCTTTCTGCGGTTTCTTCCGGACTTAAAAACTCGGCATTGGCATCTAAGATTTCCGTCTTAAAACCAGATTGCTCCAGGGTTGCGGCAACATAAGATAGACCAAGAGGGGGTTTTAAAGTGGGAGCCCCTCTCGTTCCGTAAACCTTGTCCAGATAAGCAGGATTAACCAATAAGATTAAACAATTTTTTGAGGGTAAAGTAAGCATATTCATAAATGATTTTATGGAAAATCCTTTTGGACATTAGCCAGTTGAACCAAGAGTAATAATAAAAATCTATCGGACCGCAGTTAGGCCTCTTGAATTTCCTGACAACCAACTCTCCGATAATTTCCGGATTTTCAAAATAGCCCAAATGCTTAACCTCTTTCGGCTCAAAACCCATCATCTGACAGCAAACGCCGTCCACGGCAGCTGCGTCAAAACCAGCGACTAAAGTGTCTAATTTCACTTCAGAGCCCCGTACCGGGCCGAAACCCTCCATGCTTCTTGTCGCGTCAACAATGGCTAAATCCGGCCTAATTGCCCCATTAAGCTCGAAAATTGACTGCTCGAGCCCTTTTAAATGAAATCTGGGCAGGGTCAGTTCATCAACCACGCCCATCATATTCTTCATTGATAAAGTCACCAAGGTCATAACATGAGTTTTCATCACGGGCAAAGAAATGATGAAGTCGGCTTGCAGGACCGGCCTATAAACATCCATGTATTTTAAATCGGCTTGAGGCAAATAAATTCTTTCGGTTCTCACGGCATTTAAGTTGATGACTTGAACGCCGGACCGAATCAATTTTTTGACGCCGGAATTTTCTATCGCCCTTTCGGTTATCAACCTGGAAGAAGTCCCTTCGGCAATAACAACGTTTTTCCCCAAATCCGCCAATTTTTTAGTTAAGGCCTCTATCACGGACAAATTGGTGATGGCGCAGGGATTGTAATTTTTTACCGCGGCCGCCCTCAAATTGACCTTGATGAAGATTTTATTTTTTTGCGCCAAAACTTCCCTTAAATTTAATCTATCAAAAATAACGTCTATGGCTCCGGGTTCTTTAGCGATAATTACCTTGCTCATCGGCCCATGTTTTTTCTAATAAATGGTCCAATTTTTTGCGACAAGCAACCAGGCAAACAAGACCAAATTTTAGAAAAACATTTAAATAATAAAGAGGACTCTGAAGAATCTTTGAGGAAAACTTTTCCATCAGAAGCATCGGTTAAATAATAATTATAATTCTCGGAAATCTGGGCTCCCCATTTCATTTTATACCTTAACTGATTTTCGTATCTGACCGGGCCGAAATCGAAATACTGATAATTGTTTTCCGAGGACCATTTGATAAACTCCCAATGGGCCAAATCGTTCGGCCTTTTAAGCCAATAACGGGGGTCTGAAGCGGTTTTGGTAATCTGAACCGTGTTGCCAATGGCAAATCCCAGCAAAACAGCTATGGTTTTAGAGCCGAACCTCACCAAAAACAATTTCATATCTCCGCTGAAATATTTTAATTTATTTAAAAAATAACTCGGAGGATGAGGCGGGGTGCCCAATCTTTTCATTGAAGATAAATACAGAGGATAAAAATCATGGCTTATTGCCGCAGGGCTCGTTTCCATCAGGCAGTTCAATTTTTCTCTTTGGGCGGCATTAACGCACTTTCTGACGCTTCTATCGAATTTCTCCCAAAGAATATCGGGCTTTTCCAATTTCAAGACTGCCCGCTGATTGTTCCCTTTTTTAAGAAAGTGCCTTTCCAGATTTTTTTGCAAAGCCAATTCCAAGCCGGAATTTACTTTTAAAAAAGACGCCCCGTATTCCGAAAGAATATTTTTTAAAAATTCAATGAAAGATTTTGCTTCTTCACCGCTTATTTCCTCGTTTAACGGCCCGCCGTAATCGGCAAAAGGCACGGAAACCAGGTGAGTTTTTCCAAAAATATCCCGCCACCAAAAAAGAGGGAAAATACCGATTATTTTTTCTCCCCTTTTCAAAACAATGAAATTCGACCGGTAACCATAGGTTTCCTCCAAAACTCTTTTAAAAGCCGTCGTTTGGGAGAATCTACCCAGAGGATGATTCACGACAAATTCATCCCATTCTTTCTCCTCGGTTTTTTTTAACAACTCAATATTAATATTCGTCATAATTTAAGAATATTCTCGGCTGAATCAAATTCGAAATCCTTAAGCAGCTTCTCAAATTTTTCCAAGCTATTTTTAACTCCGTAGTATTTTAAGAATTTTTTAAACCAAGGGGCCTGCTTAATTACCGGAGTATTTTTATATAACTCATGAGGGTGGAGATAGATTACGGGAATCCTTTTTTTCTTAATTATTTTAAGCATTTTTTTGAAAAGATAAAGGGGAATGAAACGGAAATAAACGCCACCGGCAAAGCCAACCGGTATTTCTATCAAGGAGGAATTCGCAACTGCCCAACGACCAGAATGATATTTAAAACCAAATTTTGATAAAATAGGCAGGGCCCAGCGGGTTTTCTCATTAAGCGAAGCGCAGGGAGCCCGAAAACCCTTGGGTTTCCGACCGATTAGTTTCTCTGTTAATTCAACTGTTTTCTCCGTTTCTGCCTCGAATTTTTGGGGAGTAATCCTCTCCAAAATTTGATGGGAATAACCATGAGAAGCGATTTCATGACCCTGGTTATAAATTTTTTTGACGATTTCTGGATATTTCTCAATTACTTTCCCTGTAGTAAAAAAAGTTGCCTTGGTCTTATATTTTTCCAATAAATCCAAAACGGGTAAAACCGACTCTGTCAGATAATCTTCCCTGACTTCCGGCAAATACTTTTCTAAAAATAAGGTGTCATACCAAAATTCCAAATCAAAACTTAAAATAATTTTATTGTTTTTGTCTTGTCCCATAAATGGGTTAACTATGGTTTTTGGACTAACACCACCAGCCAGGGTAATGGTGTCTTTACTTTCTCAATCTTGAAATATTTCCTCAATAAGTCAATGAATTTTCCCTTACTCCAATGATTAATATGACCTGGTGTATTGCCTAAATCTTTCCAGTATTTCCCGCGCATCATATTTAAAAATCTCCAAAGGGGTTCCCGGGGAATACTTAATAAACAATAATTTCTTGTAACTCTTTTCAACTCCTTAAGGGCTTTTTCCGGCTCCTCTAAATGTTCTAATGTCTCCAACGAAACCACTAAATCGAAACTGTCGTTGGCCCTTTTTAATTTATAAATGGATTCCTGATTGATGTTTATAAAGGGATTTCTTCCTCTGGCCTCTTTAACCATTTTAAAATCAACATCGGAGGCCTCAAACTTTCTAACTTTAAGAAATTTGGATAAATACAAAGTAGAAAATCCGGGCCCGCAACCGATTTCCAAAACGCTCTCTGCCCCAATTTCGTTTAAAATATTTTCTATTGTCCTGTAAAAATTATCTATTAAACTCTTGTCGATTGTCTTTGCCTTTAAATACTTTTCAGCCAGCTTGTCATCTTTCGTAATATTCTTTTTTGGCATAAAAAAGTGATTTTTCCTGGTTAATTCTAATTCGGTTAAGCATATCGGCGACCAAGCCCAGCACGAATAAACCCAAACCAACCAAATTCAAAAATCCGCCGACAAAGGCATAAGATTTAAAGGGGGTGAAACTCTGCGTATTTAAATAATGTACCAGAATAAAACCATCCAAAATAAGCCCTACAATAAATATCAATCCCCCCAAACCGCCAAAAAATCTCAATGGCTGGTAATCGCGGAAGGTTTTAAAAATAATCTTAAGGATCTGCCAGGCGTAAAAAACAAATTCTTTGCCAGTCTTGATTCCCTTTCTTTGAAATACTTCACCTCTACGGGAATCTCCTCTATTCTTAATCCCTTGAAACTTAAATCCAAAAAGGTCTCTTGGGTATAGGTAAAATCGCCGAAAAGGTTCAGATTCAATAAGGCTTCTCGATTATAGGCTCGGAAGCCGCAGGAAACGTCGTAAAATTTTCTTCGGGTTAACCAGCTGATTAGCCAGGATACCTTTTTATTGCCCCAGATTTTGATTCGACTCATATTTTGCGGCAAGCGATTCTTGTCAATAAAACGCGAGGCAGTAACAAAATCCGCCCTATTTTCAATTATTGGCTTTATTAATTTGGGTATGTCCCGAGGACTGAATTGACCATCTCCATCAATATTAACCATAACATCTGCCTTCATTTTCAGGGCTTCACCTACTCCGGTCCTGAAAGTCTTGCCCAAACCCTCATTCTGGTCGTGAGACACCACCAAGACTCCTGCCTGCAGAGCCAGTTCTTCGGTTTTATCTGTTGAGCCGTCGTTTACCACTAAGCATCGGATTTGACCGACGCCATCCATGTTCCCGGGGACCTCTCTGATTACAGAAGCTATTGTTTTTTCTTCGTTATAGGCCGGAAAAACTATTAACAGTTTATTTATTTTTATTGAATTCGGCATCATAAAATTTATTCAAAAATTTAACAAATTTAAGCTTATTTAATAGAGCAAAAAAACCAATCGAAAAAACTATCATATAAAGAGGATAAATCGGTAAGGCATAAAATGGAAGGGCATGAATGGCGCTATAAGCCAGATTAAAATAAATGATTATTACCAAAATCCATAATGATTTCCGCCAATCTTCTTTTAGAGTCCTTACTATTCCATATATTACAATAAAAAGAGAAAAAAGCCAAATAAACCTCAGCCCGAGAAGTAAAACAATTTTTACAAAATCCGGCAATCCCGCTGCTTGACCTTGTTCTACAAAAGTTGCCAGAGTCCAACTGTTTTCCATTCTTTGTTTTTCGGTAGAAAAATGAGGGATGAGCGGACCATTAAAGCTTATAAAATCCAGAAATGATGTCAAAAGATATTTATGGGGATTAGCTATAATTTTCTTAAGCCCGTCTTTTCCCACAATATTATATGCTTCAATCAAATCGATATTCTTGTCGGTCAATTCTTTCACTTTCTGGTCGGTCTCAATGTGCTTTCTTGGAGCCAAAATATTGATTTTGGGATCTAGTTTCTGAACAAAATAATAACCGAAAGCGTGACCAATGAAATGTTCTCCGTAATCTTTATATAAATTTTCCATTATTTCTGCCCTTATAGCAAGCATGTATCCCTGCTCATTATCAACGGTGACGCCTAACGAATTTTTGTAATTGTTCAACATCCAGGGACTGATAACAATAAAAAAGCTTATCAAAAAAATAATGATTCTGATTGCCACTTCTTTTTTGGAAAGTGAATTTTTATAAAGAAAGAATAAAAAAATAGCAATCGGGATAAATAATAATTGAGTAATACCACTGCTCAAAACAAGCATACCCAAACTAATGGCAGAAAAAATAAACCACCTTTTTTCTTTTCTGAAATAAGCCTGGTATAAGAGATAAACAAATATTAAAAGCAATAACATGACAATGTTTCCCCGTTCAAAATAAGCAGCCGATAAAGGAAAGGCATAAAAAACCGCCATTAATAAGCTCGATAAAACAGCCACCCGTTTCCCGAACAATTTACTGGCTAACTTGTAAAGAATGATTACCGAAACAACAATAAAGAAAATCTGAATGACCCTGGCAACATCATGATTATTTCTTCCAAAAATACCGTAAACTCCGGCTAAAAATAACGGATAACCGGGCGCATCGGAAATTGTCTCTCCCGCAAAAGTAAAACCCTTCCCGTCTAAAATATTATTAGCTACCTGATTAAAATAAATAGCGTCACCTGTCAAAGGCTGCCCAAACGATTTCAAATTCCATAAAAAACCATTAATCAGGGTAATGATGACAAGGACGATAATAAAGATTTTTTCTCTAAACTTTATCATGAATCAGAAATTAAACCAATTTTTGAACAAAATGTTTTAAATAGATAAAAATTTCTCCGGGATTCTCTGCGATTTTTGTCTTAAACCGATTAAAGCGAACGAAATTTTCAATCTTTTTCTTGGTTTTCAGCAAAAGACTTTTATTAATCGCTAATTTAATTGGGATTTCTGAAAAAGAATCGTAATGATATCTTTCTTTCTCTGGAATTTTCTCGTTCAAAATCCCCAAGTTTCTACAATAATTCTCAAGCTGCGTTCCCGGCAAAGGAGTAACAATACTTACCCTGGCTTCAAATGGTTTTATCTGTTTGACCATACGCCAAGTTTCTTCAAGGGTATTTTTATCTTCCGATGGCGCGCCAATCATAATAAAGGCAAAAACCTTAAAACCAAGCTTTCTTAGGGTCTTTCCCGCCGTAATATTGTCTTCGGCGGTAGTTCCCTTGTTCAATTCTTTCAGAATTTTATCGGAACCGGATTCAAATCCAACCGAGATATTGGTAAAATTTGCTTTCTTCATCTTTTCCAGGGTTTCCGAATCCGGAAAAGGTCGCGCCCGGATATGACACCGAAAACAGACTTTTTTATTGATGCCATTTTTAATAATCTGTTCGCAAATTTCTTCGACTCTTTTCTTATCGATGGTAAAAGTATCGTCTTCGAAAACAATGTACGAAATCTGTTGGTGGTTGCTAAGTATTTTTTTCAACTTCTCAATCACTCGCTGAGGAGAATCGAATTTAACTCCTGGACCAAAAATCATTCTTTGGGTTGGCTGACAATAAGCGCAGGAAAAGGGACAACCCCGACTGGTAATCAAAGAAAAACGACTACCGAAATATTCCCGAGGCAGAAGTTCGTATGCCGGAAGAGGAAAAACGTTCAAATCCCTAATCGGCTCCCGAGGAGGATTTTTAATGATTTTATTGCCCGATTTGAAATAAATACCTTTAATTTTCTCCCTGTTTTTCAAAAATTCTTGTTTGTTTTTCTTAAAATTTTTAACTAATTCGGTAAAAGTAATTTCTCCTTCGCCGACAACAACAATGTCTATGTTTTTGTTTTCAATGCACTCGTCTCTAAAAACCGTAGGATGGGGACCGCCAACAACCAACAAAACATCGGAATAGGTGTCTTTTACGATTTCGGCAACCCGATAGGCTGCTTCTTTCATAGGAGACATAAAAGACATGCCTACGATCGAAGGATTGTATTGGCTTAATTTTTCTTTAATTTCATCTAAATCGTTTAAAAAACTGCAATCTAAAATTTCGACCGTGATATTATTTTCCAATAAAACCGCAGCCAAATTAGCCAGTCCCAAAGGTGGATGCAGGCTCTTAAAAATCTTGGAAGTGTAATTGGGATAAATCAGTAAAACGTCTAAGGGTTTATTCATTTTTGTAAAGCTTAATATAATTCTTGGCCACGTTGTCCCAATTCATTTGCTGTGCTCTTCTCTTGCCATTTTCGCCTAATTTCTTGGCTAAATCCTGGTTATCCAACAACTTTAAAACTGCTTCAGCGGTTTTTTGAATGTCATTTTGAGGAACAAGAATCCCCGTCTCCCCGTCAATAATGGCATCTTCCGCACCGCAATTAAAGGTTCCTATCGCCGGCTTTCCGCACGCATTCGCTTCGAGATATACCAATCCAAACCCCTCGAAATCGCTTCCAATATTTACGGAAACCAAAAGAAATAAATCGGCCGAATAATAAAGCTTAATCAATTCTTCGTCCGAAAGATTTTCTAAAAATACAACATTTTTTTCCAGGCCGTTTTCTTTTGCCAAATTCTTCAAATTCTCAAAATAATCAGCGTCATCGGTTTGACTGCCCACAATATAATATTTAATATTCGGGTATTTTTCCCTGACAATACCAATGGCCGGAATAGAAATATGCAATCCCTTTCTGCGTTTCAGTCCGCCTCCTACGCTCAAAATAATTTTTTCTTTGATTTTGTTCTCGCCCGAAAAACAAGAAGCAAATTCTACAAACTTCGCATAATCAACGCCATGGTTAATAACCACAGTGTTATCTAGTTTTACTCTCTTTAAAAGCTGTTTTTCGGTATAATGGCTGATACACAAAACTTTATTTGCCTTTCGATAGGCCCATTTCATTAAAAACCCTTTAACTGGTTGGTCAAGCGGTAAAATAGAGTAGGTGCCGATACCGTTGATAATTAATTTTTTATTTATGCCGATATTTGCTAAGGCCGCGATCACGCCGTAGGGATATCCGTCCAAAGCGTGAATAATATCGTATTTTTTAATGTATTTTCTAATCCTGAAAACATTAGTCAGAAGATTTCCAAAATCCCGCAGACGATGCGCGTTCAGAAGAATGGACTTTTCTAAATTGTGTCCGCTCGCCTCTTCGGTTAAAACTACAATCTCTTCAACGCCCGGTTGTCTGGAAATATTTTCTACCATATCTCTTCCGTATCTGCCCACCCCACCTCTTATGTCTAAACTTTTGTTTAAAAAACAAATTTTCATCGTAAATTTATCTCAATTTTAAAGTTTTGAATAAAAACAATTTAATCTTCACTAATTTCTCGAAAAATCTATACAATTTTGATTTGTAGGTATAGGTATATTCGTCCTCCAGTTTGCCGCCGAAAGAACTCTTAAATTCGGCAATGCCAGCCTTTTTGGGATTGCGCAAATCAGCCGGCATGGACCCCAAATCAAATAATTTATAACCGTGTTCTTTGCCGTATTTACAAATTTCATAAACCAATCCTCTTGTGGCAACGCTGATTATTCGGTATTTCTTTTTGTTGCCGTAATCTTTCTCTAATCTTTTCGAACAAATCGATCTTGATCTAAGATAGGGAAAACTGTCAAAACATAAAATCAACGAGACCAATTCTCCTTTATAGTAAGCGCTGAAAGCCAGGTAATCCTTCATTGTCTCCCCGCTAAACGGCACTCTGTCCTGAGCGTATTCGAAACTCCTGTAAACTTCGTAAATCTGACTGAAATTCTTATCGGCGGATACAAACTTTAAATCCTGCTCTCTAAGAGATCTGTTAACTTGATTTCTGGTTGAAGGATTGAACCCCAAAAGAATGTCATTCAATTTACGATCAAGATAGATATTCGGGGTCAATTTGTGATGAACGTAAAAATCTTTGCCAAAATTCAATTTATTGTAAGTAATAATTACGATTTTCTGATATTTATCTTTATCCAAATATTGCCCAATCTTATCGTCTTCCATGACGATTCTAACTGTATTAAAAATGAATTTTTTCTTTAAAAATATCATGTTTATTTTTTGGGTTTCTGACAAATCCAGTAAACCGATTTATCAAATATTGGTAACAATCTGTAGCAAATATCTTTCCAATTTGACTTTTCCCAATAAGATAAAGAAATCCTGTACTTCATTTTTACTTCTTTAAAATATTCTTTGAGCTTGAAATAATCGAACGGAAGAGAACGATAGGTTAATAAACCCTTATCGTTATAATATTTCCCCCCGAAGAAATTATATAATCTTTTTAAATACAGTCTGTTGTGAAGATTGAATATGGCTACGCCGTCTTTTTTTAAAATTCTCGATACTTCTTTCACGCACCTATAAATATCCGGATAAACATAACTTAATCCGTGAAAAGGAAAGAAAACGTAGTCAAAGGAATTGTTTTCGAAGTTCAAATCAGTGGCATCCATCTGATAAATTCCTATCGGCAAACCTCCGACCTTGTTCTTGGCAAATTTAACCATTTCCGGAACTATATCTATTGCCGTTACATCGAATCCTTTATCATATAAAGGCTTAAGCGTTCTTCCCGCACCGCAACCCAAAACCAATAATCTTTTGCCCTTTCCTTCAAAATACTTGTTAACCAAAATTTCCTCATCGTCTCGCCAGTAATCTGCCTTATAAAACTTTTCGGCTTCTTTAATAAAAACCTGAAGATTTTGTTTCAACATAATTGTCTTTTTAAATCCCCAATTTATAAAAAATCCCCAATTTTAATTTAAAAATCATTAGATTGTCTGTTGGATGAATAATGACTTTTTTGAGCTCAAATCTGTCTTTCAAATCTGCAAAACCCTGCTTGGTGGTAATGGCAAATTCAAAACCAGCTTCTTGGACTATTTTTTTTGCCCTTTCATTGTACTTCCCGTGAGGATAGGACAAGGCAATGGGCCGTATACCGATTTCCTCTTGGATTCTTTTTATCGATTGACTAAGCTCTTCTTTCAAGTCTTTCTCGTTCAAATCAACAAAATCGCAATGAGTTTTTCCGTGAGAGCCGATTTCTGCCAAGTCCGACATTAATCCGAGTTCTTTCCAGTCCGAAAAAACTCTTTCCGAACTTATTTCCGCCAAATGTTTCAATTTGCCGTGAACACCGGAAGGTAATTCTTTTTGGTCTATTAAGTCAGTGGAAACAAACACTACAAAAGGTAAACTGTATTTTTTGAAAATGGGATAAGCATTAAGATAAATGTCGCGAAAACCATCGTCAAAATACATTACCACCGATTTTTGGGGAAATTCTTTTTTGTCGGCCAAAATTCGATTAATTGCTTCAAAATTTAAAAATTTATATCCATTTTTTAACAAATATTCTATTTGTTCTTGTAAGAATCCCCTATCAATTGATAAATCGCTGTAAAGTTCGTAATGCGGTTTATTTTTTTCTTTATCACCAATACTGTGCCCTCCAATTAAAATCAATCTCTTTGGATTAATTTTGTTATAAACAAAATTAATCCCCGAAAAATATAATAATCCTGCTATTAATTTTTTTATCTTATTTCTCAACATAAAGAGATTTAATAAAATCCAAAATCAATTTTGCCCGATTTTCCCAAGTATAAATTTTAGAATCTTCTTCGGCTTGTCTGATTATTTTTTCTTTCATGGCCTCGTCATTTGATATTGCTTTAATTTTTTCTGCCCATTCTTGAGGAGAATTGGAATTTACGATTAAACAATTCTCTTTATCATGCATTACCTCCAAATTTGGCTCCGTGGCACAGGCTACAATTGGCTTTTTTGTCCCCAGATATTCGTATATTTTTGTAGGCACATTTCCTGGCGCACCCCCGGCCCTGGGGACCACCAAAACATCGAAAGCAGCCAAGTATTGCGGGATTATCTCTCTTTTCATCCACGGTAAAATTATCACTCTTTCGTCAAATCCGTCCTTTTTGGCCAACTCTTTCAGGTATCGGGCTTCGCCAATCTTGTCTCCCACTCCCACAAACACAAATCTATCCGGGAGATATTTTAAAGAATTGACTATTTCTTCAACGCCATAACTCTCATTCATTCCGGTTACCGACATATTTCCAGTATAACCAACGATTATCTCCTCAACCGGCAATTTCAAGTCTTTTCGCAACCTGCCCCGATCATGGATCTCCGGCACGGGAAATTCCGGAGCAGCACAAAATACGGTAATAATATTTTTATTGTATTTTTTAAGTCTTTTATTGAGTGCCTCGGTAATGACAATCACTCCGTTGGAAATTCCGATTACAAAATTTGTCAAAAGCCGACTGTGCCGTTTTTTCAATATATAATGGCTCTCGAAAAACAACGGTTTTTTCAAAAAACATTTGGCAAAAATAACCACGGGAAAAAATAAATGATCCCGATAATAAATCAAATCGAAATCCCTTCTTCTCTCGAATAAATATCTTATCAGCGTCAGATTGGTAAAAAACACTTCCAGAAAATTCAAGATTCTGACGCCCCTGAATTTGAATCTGTTAGCCAAAGAATCGAGGGAAATAACTTCGAATCTTTTTTTAATGCTGTGGAATTTGAAAAAATTATCAATTGATTCATTGTCTTTCAGCGCGCTGTCGCAGTCAATCAAAGACACCCTTGCTTTCCCGCTGTTTTCAAAAAATTCGCAGGTTTTAACAATATTATGCATATGCGCTCTTTCCGATAAAAACCTGGCTCGAGTTAAATAAAAAATGCGAATCATAAAATTATTTAAAACTTAAATTCTTTATTTCTCTCAACCTCAATGTCAGATATTCCTTGTCGTAATCCGTAAGAGAGTCTTTCTTCCTCATAAAATCCAATAAATAATAAACATAAATTAGGGGTTTCACGGCTTTTTTATCAATCTTAAATTCTTTTAAATATTCTTCTATCTTCGAATAATATTCAAAAACAAAACTTACGTCTCTGATGCTGCTCCATCTCTGCAAAAAAACCAACAAATCAAATAAGGGTAAATCTATTTTATCGAAATTATCCCAATCAATTACTTTTATGTTTCCCTTATCGTCCAAAACGTTGTCCGGAGTCAGGTCTCCGTGTTGGGTAATTAGAGGCAATTTCGAAAAATCAATATCTTTTTGAACGTCTTCACCGACATCTTTAATCAGCTCTTCCAAGTCCTTTTCCGGTTTATAGAGATTCAAAAAATCATTAATTAACTTATAAAGATAATCCCTCAGTTGACGAGTGTCTAAATTCTCTTTTTTCACCATTAATTGCTGAAACCTTAAAAACCAGCCCAGAAACCTGTTCAAGTCTTTCTGCTCTTTAAAACTGTGAAACTGTTCACCGACAATGGCGGTCTCCAGGGAAAAAGCCACGCCTTTATGTTCATTCGAATAAATCGGCACAGGAATCGAGTCATTGTTTAATGCTTGATGAGCTTTTTTCAGCCTCTTAAAGCCGTCCTCGATTATATGATTGTATTTATCTTCTCTTACTGTTTTTATAAAAATAAACGGCTTATTTTTATTGAAAACAAAAAATCCAACTTTCTTGTTTCTTGTTGCCTGTCCGGCGTGAGTTTTCAAAAAATCGAGACCATCGGGTTTTTCTCCCGCGCCCCATTTTTCCCAATTGTCGAAAATTAATTTTTCTAAATATTGAATCATTTTCTAAAAATCATACCGAAACAAAAGAATAATTTTCTATATATTTTTAAAATTAAAATTGAATTGGCAAATTTTTTAACCAGGCGTTTCTTCCAGGTATTCGGTGAAATTAATTTTTTGACCGCATATTGCAGACAGTAAATATTGTCGTAGGGAATTATATATTTGGGAAAATTATATCCCGGTGCGGGCAATAAAAATTTTACCTTCTTAAACCCCGCTTCTTCTAATAATTTTTCATAACCCTTCTTTCCATAAGTATAGGTTCGATAAGGTTTCTTGATTCTCAACTTGGTATAAAAATTTGCCAAAAATCTGGGCATCCAACTAGTGAATCTTAATCCGCTATGATCGATTCCGGTAGTCAAATAATTCAAGGCGAACCTGTTCTCAATTCCGATATAAATAAAACCCCCTGGTTTTAAAAGCTTTAAACATTTCTTGAGTATATCTTTTTGGACTTCCCGGGAATTTTTGCTTTCATCGGGTATCCCCGACCATTCCAAGACTCCGTTCAGCACCACCAAATCAAACTGAGTGTCTTTCAGGGGTAAATTATCAAAATCGCCCACAAATGTTTTGATATTATTAAATCCATCATTTTGGCTTTTCAAATTAACAAATTTTATTCTTTCAAAAGAAGAGTCGAATGCCACCACCTCGCCGACAACTTTCGCCAAGGGAAAAGTAATGCCGCCCAAACCACAGCCGGCATCCAGCACTTTCCAACTTTTATCGACTGGCAAATAAAAACGCCAATCGGCTCTGGATGGATCGCAACTGAATCTGTAGACCACGTCGTATTTCTTCTTTGCCAGATTCAATCCTTTGTCCATGCCGCCCTCCTGAATGGTTTTCAAAATTTCGTTCATCTCGTCTTGTTCGACCTCTCCCCAGTATTTATTTTTGCAAAACAAACCAATCTTCTCTTTCATTGGCCATTTTTGATTGCAGTCTTCACAGACATAAAAATCCCGATTTTCGGATAAGTTCTTATAACATTTCGGACAAACAAATTCTGTCATAGATAATTTCTGGACCAGACCTGAAACGTAATTATGGCCCAAATTAAATTCAGATTATATTTCGTTTTATCGATGTGCTCATCAAACATTTTTTTAATCCCCTCGAAATTGAAATAATTTTTAACCACGGAAGAATATTCCGAAGATATAACATCTGAAGCAAACCTATTCAAATCCTCTCTCAACCACTGGGACATCGGGGTTAACCAAACCTTCTTTTGGGCGGATTCTTTAATCTGTGGAGGCAAGTATTTATCCATCGCCTCTTTGAATATTGCCTTTCCCTCGGCTTTATTTTTTATCTTGAATTTGGAAGGAGTTTTTGCGGCCAATTCCACCAAATAATGGTCTAAAATCGGCACTCTCTGCTCCAAACCAAAAGCCATTGTCATTTTATCGGTTCGCATTAAAGATTCGTCAACCAGCCAGGTTTTCAAATCTGTAAGCATAAATAATTTTTCAAAATCTTTAACAAGATTGTTCTCAAGATAATTGTCTTCGAAAAATTTTTCCGTTAGTCTTGGCTTGTTTATTTCATCGCTTAAAATCTTATTGATTTCTTCTTCTTTCTGAAGCATAAATCTGGCATAAATCTTCGATTTCAAAAAGGGGAACATCGCCGTTGCCTTGAACCTGTTCAACAAATAACTGTAGTAATACCGTTTATAACCTCCGAATAATTCATCGCCGCCGTCTCCGCCCAAAACTACCGCCACTTCTTTTTTGGCCAATTTTGAAAGAAGAAAAGTAGCAGCCTGAGTCGGTTCAGCAATCGGTTCGTCCAGATGATAAATAACTTTTTCGATGTTATCCAGGATATCTTTGCTCTTGACCAATAGTTCATGGTGTTCGGTATTGTAGAATTTGCTTGTTTCGCGCGCCAAAAGAAAATCGGCATTAAATTTATTGTTCGGATCATCGATATCGAAACCGACCGAAAACGTTTTGATTTTACCCGACAAAAATTCCCGAGACACTCCCAAAACTGAAGTTGAATCAATGCCCCCGCTTAAAAATATCCCTACCGGCCGATCGGAAATCAGCTGTCCTTTCACCGATTTCCTCATTAATGCTTGGATTTTTTCGATAATCTCCTCTTTTGATTCTGAATCGGAAAAATCTCCTATGTCCCAATATCTTTTAAGCTGAATTTTCCCGGCGCGCAATTTCAAATAATGAGCCTGGGGCAGCTTAAAAATATTTTTAAACATTGTCAAAGGAGCCGGAACGTATAATGAACGAAAATAGTGATTTAAGGCCTCTAAATCGACTTCCCGCTTAATGTCATGCTCGAGAATTGCCTTAATTTCTGATGAAAAAATAAATTTTCCGTCTTTGAAATAATAATATAACGGCTTCACCCCTATTCTGTCTCGGGCTAAAAACAATTCTTTTTTCCGAATATCCCAAATCGCAAAAGCAAAAATGCCGTTTAAAAATTTCAAACAATCCTCTCCTTTGTCTTCGTAAAGATGCAGAATGACCTCGGTATCACTCTGGGAACAGAATTTATGCCCTCTTTTTTCCAGGTCTTTTTTTAGCTCCTGGAAATTATAAATTTCGCCGTTAAAAACAATTAGCAGCGACCGGTCTTCGTTGAACATCGGCTGTCTGGCATTCGGGGATAAATCGATTATCGAAAGCCGACGATGACCAAGGGAAACAGCATTATCTAAAAAAACCCCGTCTTGATCGGGTCCTCGATGTTCTATCTTCCTATTCATTTTCTCAATCAATTTCCTGTCTTGAAAGTTAAATCCACTTATTCCGCACATGGGTCTATAATAGCATCTTTTTATAAAAAAATAAACCCTTTCCTTTTCTGAGAAAAAGGGGTTATTTCGATCGAATAGAATTCTCTAAATTTATAAAGAAGTCTTATCCGTTCCCTTGGAATACCAATCTAGTTCGGTTTTGTTAATTATGAAGACAGCTTCGGCTTTTCCTCCTTGAGCTGAAAATGTTTCCGCAGTCATATCTATCCAATGAAGAATTCCTGTGTCTTCGCCAGTGACCTCGAGATAATAAACTTTCGGCGAATCGACGTAACGGTAGTAATTCGAGGTAATGAAAGCATCTCTGACTTGAGGAGTCACGGTTTTTACGGCTTTCCAGCCACCGGTCAAATGACCGTACATATTGAAGATTGCAGGATTTAAAAACAATCTCTTGTAGCCGTACTGGCTGATGATGAAGATGTCGAAATCGCCTTCGGCCCTGATCAAGTCTCCTTCTTTCAAGCCGTAATCTTCGGGTTTGGCCATTTCTGAAAGAGGGGTTGATTCTCCCATTATCACGAAGTAGGTAAAGTGATTGGTGATAGCAGTAATTTTATTATTTGCCTTATCAACCGCACTAACCAAACTCAACCATTGAGTTCCATCCCAATAATAAACTTTGAGAGTATCTTCATTGAGTCCGATTATCTGACTGTCTGTATAGGTAAAAGCTAAGGCAATATCTTTGGAAAATGTTTTCACAGTCACCCCTCCGGAAGTGGCGGTAAAATTATAAACATAACCACCTACTACACTTTCTCCTGACGGGATAGGACGACTGGCTGTAGCCTCAGTTTTAGCCTCGGTTGTAATTTTCACATCTGTAGAACTACTAACCGTATTGGCTGGCAAATCAACACTGGCAGCGACATTTTCACCTGTGGTTAGGGTAGTCTTTCCTCCACCAGAAGCAGTAACAGTTACCTGGCCAGTTGTAGTTGTAGGCGCTTGAGGACTAACGGTTATAACTGTTGCGCCTCCTCCGCCGCTCGAACCCCCCGAGCTACTCGGAACAGAACAAGTGGTAGTGGTAGGAGTTACCGTTGTGGTTGTTGAACTAGTCTGAGCAAGAAGAACCAATTTAGAATAAGAATCAATACTACAATTCGTAGTTGCCAGGTTATTGGTAAATTGCTTCCTTGTATCGGACCTCAATTCCACGTTTGAATTGGCGGAAAGCGTAAATATGACATAGCTGGAATAAACATCCATTTCGTCACATATTGAGCCTGCCTTAACGGTAAAACTCAAACCATTATCCAGAGAAATAGTAGTGTCATTAGCAAAAGTAACCTCGTCATCCGCTAAAGCTGTTAGGGATAATCCGGTTATGCCTGCTATAAAAACCAAGAGAAACGCTATAGTTAAATTATATTTGCGCATAATGAATTAATTCCTTTTTAATCTTAATAGGCAACGTCAATTCCTATTACCTGCTCCCAGGCATTGGTGGCGCCGCAAAAATAAAGGCTTGCACTCGCGGACTGGCCAGTCCTGAAATACCAACTTCCCTGAGTACAGGCGAAATCCGGAGAAGCAGTTCCACCGAAAAGCGACGCTCCACCTCCGATCATTAACCCATTGGCGTCAGAAACCGAAACAAGGCCGTCAAAATAAGCAGTACCATTTGTCTCTGTGTTGCCAGAAATCAGTAAGTCATTCGAATTAGATAAAGAATGACCAGTAGTGGCGCTTCCTAATCTGGAATAACTGACAGTAGGCATTGCCTCACCTCCTCCAAATTGAAATGAGCCAGAAGCCCACAAATCCTCGGAAATAGAGGCAGTCCCGACCACCGAAAACTCTGTGGCTGGTTCTTCTGTTCCTGTTCCCTTAATAGCTACATCTCCATCGAAATATACCGTGCCGTCAAACTCTGCGTCGCGCTCTACAAACAAGGTACCGTCACCCAGAATAGTGATGTGACTTGTCTCGGCACTATTTCCAATTCTGGCGCCAGACGTAACAGTTAAATCAGTACCGATTATTATACTGTCGCCAACTGTCGTGGTTGCGTAAACAAAAACAGATACTGCACAAACACAAATCAAAACGCTAATCAGTATTCCGAGAAATTCTTTTTTATTGTTCATATTTTAAATTATTAATTTTTAATTAATTATGCATCGTAACGACCTTTTAACGTAAAATCGACCTTCAAATTTAATTATAACACAAAAATAAAGGTCAATACATTCATTTTCTCAGATACCCCATACCAGCCCTAATCAATGATTTTAAATCCTTAAATGATTTTATTTTTCTAAGTTTCTTAAATCCCTTTCTGAGAAATCCGCCTCTCAGTCCCAATTCTTTGGTCATTATTGCCTTGATTTTTTCCAGTTCGGCACCTGGCCACTCCATATGAAAAAGAGAGGGGTCATCGCCAACAATTTTGTATTTTTCCGAATGATAAGGACTATTCCAGGAAAAATCTTTTGGCATTATCCCTTTTTGTTTTGCCATAAGTTCCAATTCTGTTCCCGGATAAATTACCGTAAAACCATAAGCAGGATAAGAATTTTTAATCTGCCGAAGCTCTTTCATCAAGTTAATCGTCATTTTCAAATCCTCAATGGTTTCTTCGGGTAAATTAACCATAAAATTGGTAACTACTGCCATACCAACTTCCGACGACCATCGAACAGCGTTTAAAACCTGCTCAATGGTAATATTTTTTTTGACAATCTTTAAAATTCTTGGACTTCCCGATTCGATACCGAAACTGATTCTGATGCATCCGGCTTTTTTCATCAACTCCAATAATTTTTTATCGACCGTATTTACCCTGGCTCGAGCATACCAGACAATATCCAATTTTCTGCTTATAATCTCCTTGCAAATCTCGGTCACGTGACTGTTAACCATGGTTAACGTATCATCCCAAAAATCAAAACCTTGATAACCGTAAGTTTTATGCAAATATTCAACCTCATCAATAAAATTTTTCGGACTTCTTAATCTTAGCACTGATCTGGCATTGGCGCAGTAAACGCACACATTCGGACATCCACGACCACTCAAAACGCCCACCGAACGGATATCTGTTCCGTCAATCGGCTTATTATATTGTTTTAAATCAAATAAGTGCCAGGCGGGCATAGGTAATTCATCAAGATTCATTATCAATTCGGTTAAAAGCTTTTCTACGGCTTCACCCTTTTGATTTCTGTAAACCAATCCCGAAACCTCGGAAATATCACCATTATTTTCCAAAACGTTGAGAAATTGGACAATTGATTTTTCTCCTTCTCCCCTGATAATATAATCTATTTCAGGAACGATTTCTAAAGCATTTTTTGCGGTCAGGGAAAAATGCGGACCACCCATCAATACAACCACGTTTTTATTTCTTTTTTTCAGTTCCTTTACCAAGGCTATGGCCTTAAATCGATTATCGGTAATCGAATGGACCCCCACTACATCCGGTTTTTTCTCTAACAATTTTTCTGCTGCCTGAGAGGCGTTCAACCCATAGGTATGGGCGTCAAAAATCTCAACCTGATGATGGCTGAATTTTTCCACATAAGCGGCGATATAGCCGATACCCAAAAACGGCAGACCCTTCCTTTCCAGGTCTCCCTCGGCTCGTGGCGAGGTTGTTAAAATAATTTTCATACAAATAAATCTAAAAATTTATTAAGTATCACATCCAGCGAATATTCTTTTACCTTTTCAAGTTCTTCTTCTTTAAACTTTTCGTATACTTCTTTATCAGAAATCAAGGCCTCTATTTTATTCACAAACATCTCTATATCGCCGGGTTTAACCAAAAATCTTTGCGCTGTTTCCGGTGAAAGTTCGCGGACGGCGCCGATGTCGAACGCAACATACGGTATACCCATGGCCATAGGTTCTAACAATGACATTGGAAATCCTTCCTCCATCGAGGGTAAAATATATAAATCCGCTTTTTGGTAATATTGGACGATGTCTTTATTGGGAACTCTGCCCACAGCTTGAATAATATTTTCTAATTTATTATCTTTAATTTCATTAAATAATTTCTCTTTATAAGGACCATCTCCAATAACTAGTATTTTATATTTAGTATTTAATATCTGTGATAGATGCTTTGCAATTGGCGTTATCATATCTGCTCCCTTTCTTTTAGACAGCCAGTGGACAAATAATAATGTCTTTACATTTGATGTTTTGCGCTTTGTATCATGTGCCTGAAATCTTTCTAAATTTATTTTGTTCGGCATTACAATTATTTTTTCCGGCTTTAAATTATAGTGCGTGGCATAACCTTCTTTCATGATCTTCCCTCCAGTTACTAAATAATGCGATAACTTTAAGCTTAAATTAAGCCCAATTCCAGAAAACGTTTTGGGTTTAAAAAGCCAATTCATTGCGCAATTCCAGTAATACGATTTTCCGCCGGATAATCGAGAAATTATCGCGGCATTAATCCCCCCGATATAACAATAATGGGTGTAAAAATTTTTATATCCCAGCATTCTGGCTTTTAAAACGGCGAAAAAACTTTCTACGAATCTGAAAGGAAGAAAATGAAATTTTTGAACATAAAAACCACTTCCTAAATCTATCTTTTTTAATCTGGATTTTTCCACGATTAAAAAGATATCTGCTTTTTTAGAAAGTTCTTTTATGAATTCATAAAGATGGTAAAAATGACTATCGGTATCTAAATTATATTCGGGTAGAATGTAACAAATTTTGATAGGTTTTTGCATAATTTTCGATTGCTTTTTTTTTCTCAAATTGTTGAACCGTATGATAACCGTTTTCGGCTATTTTTTTTCTTAAATCATCGTCTTTCAATAATTCTATAATTTTTTTGGCAATATCTTCGGCATCCCAATCTATAAATAATCCGTTTTCTCTGTCTTTTATAACATCAATCATTGCTCCAACTCGGGTTGTAACAACCGGCACCTTGCAAGCCATTGCTTCAAAATTAACCCTGGGCCCACCTTCATTTAAAGACGGCATTACCATTATTTTTGACTGATTATAGACCTTAGCCACGTCTTCCGTGCCCGGCAACCATCCGGCAAAAATCATATTGTCTTGTAAATTATTGTCTTTAATAAATTTTTGGATTTTTGGTTTTAAGGGACCGTCGCCGATTATAATTAATTTTAAATTTTTAATTTTAAATTTTAAATTATTTACTGCTTCCAACAACAAAAATATTCCCTTGTTTCTAGCCAATCTTCCCGAAAAAACTAAATCATATTTTTTCTCTAAGTCGAATGGTTTAAAAATTTCAAAATCAATATAAAAAGCGGGTATATATCTTATTTTATCCCGATTTATGCCGGATTCCACCAGAAATTCCGTTGTTTGTTTCTGATTGATTACCCTAACGGCTTTTGCTTTTTTGCTGAAAAATTTTACAAATATTTTGGTCAAGTTTCTATAAAGCAACTCCTTAAATCCTGCTGCTTTGGGATAACCGGTAATGTGCATTATTTCTAAAATATAAGGGATTCTAATTTTATTATAAAGCCAAAATCCTCCGATATCATTATAAAAAGGCGGATAGCTATGAATGGTAAATAAATCAAATTTTTCTTTTTTGTAAATTTCCAGGCCCCTTTTCAGAATAAAAAACGGATGAAAAATTAATGACTTATCCGAAACATGAATATAAACATTTTGAAAAAGATTTGAAACTTTTTGTTCTGTTTTCGGACAAATAATATCAATTCTTTCCCAGTATTTTGAAAATTCTTCCAGCATATAATAAAATGGTCCTTTTTTTCCGCTGGCCAATGCTCTATCGCCTGTAATCATTAATAACTTTCCGCCCGAGGCGGACCCGCCTTTGGCGGGCATATCCTTTAAATTTAATGCGTTAATCGTTTCGTTAATCATTTTCTCTGAGGTAAAATTTGCAACGGTTCTTTTTCCGTTTTCACTAAATTTTCTCTGCAGATCTTCATCTCGCCACAATCTTAAAATTGCTTCTTTTAGTTGTGTTTTATTATTGTAATCAATCAATAAACCATTGTAACCATCCTTTACTATCTCGGGGTTTCCGCAAACATTGGTAGTAATAATTGGCAAGCCGACAGCCATCGCCTCCAAAAGAAGATGGGAAAAACCCTCGTAGCCGGAATTCAAGACAAAAATCTTGCTTGTTTTAAAATACTCCAATAACTCACGATGCGGCAATCTGTCTATTAATCGAACTTCGTTCTCTAATTTTAAATTTTTAATTTTAAATTTTAAATTATCGCGCTCCGGACCATAACCAATGATAACTAACTTGAAATTGGAATTTTCTCTCAATAAATCCGGCATTATTTCGATTAACGTATCCATCCCCTTCCAGGGTTCCAATCTCCCGCCGGAAACAATAATATCTCCGCCAATTTTTAAATCACCCTTAATATCTTTGACCTCGGGAGCGGAATTATAAACAACAAAAATTTTTCCCGGATTAATCCCCCATTCCGAAACAATTTTCTTTAAAAATTCGCTGGGAACAATAATTTTATCGGCTTTTTTAACTACTAGTTTTTGCATCTTTCTAATCAGTTCAACTTTAAAATTGTATTCTTTGCTCTGAAATGGTTCGATCAAATCTTTTAACCTAAATTGATTTACTCCTTGCTCCCAGGCATAATCGCCGACAATTTTAATTACAAATTTTTTCTTCAAAATTTTGGATACGAGCATTGCCGGAAAACCGGCTGCCAAAGGTCCTTGGGCGTAAATAACATCTTTATTCTTGGCTAATTTGAACAGACTCCAAAAATAAAGCCAATAACGGAATAAAATATTATGTCTTCTTAAAATCCTGAGAATTTCGAATTTCTCTTCTTGGTCAATGAATTCTTTTTTCTCGTCGCTATAACAAATTACAGTCGCATCTATTCCTCGTTTGATAAATTCTCTCGCAATCAAACGTGAGTAGGTTGCCGGACCACCGATATCCGGAGGATATATTCCCGAAGCAATGACTATTTTCATGGATTTAAAATTTGCCTATAGACGTCAATCAAACGATTACTAATTTTATCCCAATTATAGGTTTCCGATATTATTTGCCTTGCGTTTTGAATCAATTCGTTTCTTAAGTCTCCATTCTTGATTAAAATTTCAATTTTTCCAGCAATATCTTTAGGATTGCCGGGCTGACAAAAAAGGCCGTTTTCTTTGTCTTTTAAAAAATCCGGGATACCTCCAACCGCCGTGGCAATCACTGCTAATCCGGCTGCCATTGCCTCCAAAAAAACTATACCAAAGCCTTCGGCCAAAGACGGACGCACAAAAATATCACCGCAAGCGACATATCTCGGTAAATCGGCATGAAGAATGTCGCCGATAAGAAACACTTTGTCTTTAAGATTGAATTCTTCCACCATTTTTTCCAGTTTTTGCCTATCCGAACCATCGCCGCAAATCATAATTTTAAAATCAAAATCCTTCAAATACTTGGCTGCTTCAATCAAATCGTGAGTACCGTTTTTGTACTCCAAACGGGAAACACAGACAATCAAATTTTTCGTGTCAAAACCCAATTCTTTTCTGGTTATTTTTTTGTTCAAGTCCGGTTTGAATTTATCCCGACTCACGCCATCAGGAATGGTTACGGTTTTTCTTGCCCCTCGTTGCTTAAGATGATTTTCGAGGTAAAAACTTACCGCATGACATAAATCAGCATTTCTAAAAATCACTCGTTCTATTCCCTGATAAACCAATTTTATAATATTGATATTAAGCCGTGGATGATATACACTAAAATCAGCCGATTGAATGGTTAAAACATAGGGCGTTTTGGTCAATTTTTTTAAAATATAACCCAAAATTCCGCTTAAAAACCCTTGGCTGTGAATTAAATCGATTTTCTCTTTTTTGATTATCTTGATTGACTTAAAAAGAATCCAGAACATTGCCCCAAAAATAAACCACGGTTTACTGTAAGAAAGATTTTTTAAGGTTAAAGGCGAAGTTCGAAATATCTTCAAATTTCCTTTTACTTCTTCGTTCGGCGTATCGACAACTTTACTGGTAATAACCCAAACATCGTTGGTTTTCGCCACGCCTTCGGCAATATTTTGGGAAAAAACCTCAAATCCCCCGATTACCGGCGGGTAGTGTAAAATCGGCATTAAAATTTTCATATGTTTGTCCATCCGCAAATAAAATTAAATATTGAAAATTTAAAGCTTTTTTTTGGAAAATTTTCCGAAACCGATTTAAAGGAAAAATTGGCTAAAATTTTTCCCGATTATCATATTATTTTTACCGATTCCGGGCGTTCGGCTTTTCAATTGGCCATTCAATCCTTAAATCTGGAAAATTCCGAAATGCTTATCCCCGCGTATATTTGTGATATTTTTGCGCCGATTCTTAAACATTACAACATTAAGCCGATTTATCTGGATACAGACTTAAAAACTTTTCTTGCCAACGTTTCCGAAATAGAAAAGAAAATAACCCCTCAAACCAAGTCTGTATTAATCTGCCATACCTACGGATTGCCTTTTGGAATGAATAAAATCCTTGAAATCGCCGAAAAATATAATTTAAAAATCATCGAGGATTGCGCCCACATTGCTCCACCAACATCTCCGGAAAAATTCGGGGATTGCGCATTTTTCAGCTTTGCGAAAATAATACCAAGCATCAACGGCGGAATGCTGGTCGGTAAAAATCCGATTAAAACAAATTTGCCGAATTATAAATCGAAAATCTCCAATTCGATTAAGTTTTTAAGGTTATTTTCTTTCTTTGCCAATCTCTCAGAAAAATTCAGATCCAGTGAATTAACTTTGGCAAGTAAAGAGTTTTCCGCACCCAGAAAAGCATCAAAATTCTCCTTAAAAATTTTTGAATTTTACCTAAAAAACCTTAAAGAATTAATCCAAAAAAGAGTCAGATTGGCCGAATATTTCCAGGAAAAATTAACAGAAATTGGTTTCAAGGTGCAGGAATCGAGAAACAATACTTTCACCTATTTATCCGCTCTGGTGCCCAAAAATTCGGACCGAGACGAATTATTCGATAAGCTCAGAAAAAAACAGATTTTCTGCACCCGCATCTGGCAAAATCCAATTTATCCAAATCTGCCCAACACGGCTGAAGCAGCCAAAAGAATCATCAATTTCCCTCTTCAGAACTGGTTTACGGAAAAAGATATAGACAAAATTATAGCCGGTATTTTATCAAAAATGGACTGAATTTTCTAATTATAAAACCAGGCAACAGACTCCAAATATTTCTTAATTTTGACGAGCGAAGACCTTCTTCGCTCCTTTTTATTCCGATTTGATAAATTGGCCATTCCATTCCTCCCCAGCCACGTTTGAAAATTTCCAAACTTGAATCTCGAGGTGAAGCACCTAGGTCAAAAATAATATCCTTGCCAACCAAGCTTCTTATTTTCTCCCACAAAATAAGATGTGCTACGCCAAAATTTCTGTATTTGTAATCTGAGGCACTAAGAAAATAATGAACAAAACCGTTATAGTTTAAGAATAAATCTCCCCCTATAATTTTCCCCTTATAAAAGGCCAATAAAAGCTCGCTAGACGGATTTTGATACAAAAATTGAATCAGAGGCCACGGATAAGGAATGGTTTTTTTACGCCTTAAATTAGCCATATATAAATCATAAAATTTTCTCAGTTCTTTTGGGTTTTTACATGTCTTAACTCCCAACCCACACTCCTGCGCATTTTTGATTTCATGTCTTAGTGTTTTGCGCAAAGAATCCCACAATTCTTTTTTTGATATATTTTCTAAATCACTTCTCCAATGACTTGATAAAGTACTTGAAGCGGTTTTTGGATTACCCGAAATACGTGAAATAGACGGGTGAAATTTAATTTTAATATTTTTAAATTCTTCCAATACGTCTCTCTCGAATTCATCAATTTTAATATCTCCCTTTAACGGCAATGGTCCGCCATATTCGCAAAAAGGCAGAGAAATCAATTTTTCCTTTCCTAAAATCTTAAACCTGGCGAAACTAAATAAAAATTCGTCTTTATATAAGTAATACTCAAACTTTAACCACTTGAACTCTTTTTCCAGAAATTCATACCATTCTGGCGAATGAAAAAAGGTTTTAAATAAAGCCTTGTCTAAAAATTTTTTGTATTCTTCTTTATTTATTTTTTGAAAATTCTTCATAAATTTGTTCGCCTGTTTTGAATTCGTATCCGATTTTTTTCAAAAATCCCAGCATTGCATCAAGTTGTTTCAAATATATTTCTCCGCTATTTTTCGAGCTCCTACCGTTGAATCTTACGCCATCCCAGGAATGCATACTGAAACTGACAAATTTTGGCTTTTTGAATAAAAATAATTTTTTAAAAAATCCAATCCCCAATTTCCTGAGCCAGGTTCCTACCAAAGGAATATTCAGAAAAGCAGTGGCTTCGGGAATTTCCAATATTTTTAAATCTCCACTTTTCCGATAAGCTGATCTATTTGGGTAATAAGGAAAAATCGGCGCCTTGCCCTTATATCCTTCATAGCGACGAATCCGCCAGGGATATCTAGGGAATACGCTGGCATCGTATAAAAAGCCGTATTTTCCCAGAATTGCGAATTGTTCGTTGTCAATGATATTTCTTGGCGCCCTGAAGCCTCTGGGACGAGCTTTAAAAACATTCTGGTATAATGCCACAAAATCCCCTATTTGCTGGTCCCTGGAGCCCAAATCGAGCTTATCCAACGGATTGTGATAATAACTATGGCAGCCGATTTCGTAGTCTTCGCTCCATTTTTTAACTAAATCCGGATATTTCGCCAAAACCTCGCCAGTTGTAAAAAGCGTGGCATTTACCTTATGTTTTCTAAAAACATTGAGAATATTATCCAATTTCTCAACTCCTTCGAAAGAACCGTCGTCCTCTCTTTTCTCAACATCAATTGTTAGAAAACAGATTTTCATATTGTTCAACCATTTTTTTTAGATTGAATTTTTCTTCAACTGTTTTTTTGCCTTCTGCGGCAATATTATTTCTAAACTTTTCGTCTCTTAATAATTTGATTATCGAATCTGCTATTGCCTGCGGACTTGCCGGTTCAATTAATAGTCCGTTTTTATCGGATTGTATAATCTCCGGCACGGCTCCAACTTTAGTGGCGATAATCGGAATTTCAGCTGCCATGGCTTCCAAAATTGTCCAAGGGAAACCTTCTTTAACCGAAGGCAAAATAAAGATATCGAATGCCTTTAAATATTTATACGCTTCGGGAATTGCGCCGACCAAAAGTAGTTTTTTTCCCAATTTGTATTTATGAATTAAATTTTCAATTTCTCCTCTCTGTTGGCCGTCGCCAATCAATACAAATTTCGTATCCGAATCAGGAATTAGATTTATCGTCTCAACCAGATAAGTCAATCCTTTTGCGGGATAAAAATTGGCGATTGTTCCGATTACAATACCAAGCGGAACGCCCAAAAATATCTTTGCTTCGTCTTTCGCTAAAAAATCTAATTTCCCGACATCAACCCCGTTATAAATTGTGATAATTTTTTCTTTCGGTTTTATGCCCAATTTTATTGCCTGTTGTCTGTCCGATTCTGCGTTATTGACAATAATATTTTTGAATTTAGCGGTTTTTTTCTCCAAAAGAATATACATTTTTTTCTTCCAATTTGGCCAAGGATCATTGAAAGTCCAACCACCAATACGATAAATTATTTTCTTAACCTTGGCCAACCTTCCGGCGACGCTACCCAAAATTCCCGCCTTGGTACTACAAAGAAAAACAACATCGGGTTTTTCTTTTTTAATCAATTTATAAATCTCGAACAGTCCGCAAAAATCAATTATCGGATTGATGGCTCTTTTGAGAAATTTTAAAGCAATCGTTCTAAAATCCTCCTTTTTAAGATTAAATAAAAGACCGTTGGCATCATTACCTTCCGGTCCTGCAGCGATTATAATTTCGTATTTAAACGAATTCAGGTTCGTTATTAGCCTATAAATAAAACGCTGAGCTCCACCAAACTCAGACTGCGTCACCAAAAAAAGTATTTTTTTCTTGGTATTCATCTAACCTAAAGAATAGCAGACTTTCAGTGAAAAATCAACCCTTCACCTTCGGCTAAAGGTGAAGGGTCAAGGGGTCCAACCAATGTTTTCCGGCCCGCCATAAGCGCCCATATCGTTTCGAGCGGTATTACTGGAATAAATGGCATCGTTATAAATGAAATCGGGATGTCCTGCATCGAGACAAAGCGAATAATTGGTAGTGCCGGTTCTCAGATGATAGTCTCTTTGCACCGGCCAAACAAAATTGGGAAAAACAACAATACTGCCATTCCCGGCTCGCGCATCTCCGCCATATTCCCATCCGTTTCCGTAAACATCGTTAAAGGTATTGTCGGATTTGCCGCTGCCTTCGTGATAAATTCCCGTGCTTCCCATTGTTCCTTTTCCTCCGACATTATTGGTAATTATATTGTTCATTACTTTCAAATCCGCGTCTTGACTCCAAATTCCGTGGTAATTGTCGTCGATGGTATTGTTGATTATTTGAGAAACGATTCCAAAAGAATTATTATTTTTAATCATTATCCCCGCACCGTCGGTATTGTCGGAATTTTTGTTGTTGTAAATTAAATTGTTGGTAGCGGTTATTTGACAATTTTTTTCAGCTACCAATCCCCAACCCGAATCTTTGAGCGTGCTGTTTTTGACGGTCAAAGTTACGAGATTATCCGACTGACAATAGATTCCGTATTTGTCCTTGCTTTTAGCTACAATTCTCTGAATGAGAATATTTTTGCCGGCAGTAATGTTTATGGCATTATCCTTACCCGTTCCATCGACAATAATGGTTAAAGGATATTCTCCGATTAATTTTACACCTTTGTTTATATTAAGATTTTCGTTGTAGACTCCGTTTCTTATGGCAATCGTATCACCGTCAATCCCTGCATTAATCGCCGCCTGAATAGTTGAATAATCGGCGGGAACATTGATGGTTATGGGATTACGGGAAGGCGGTACGGGATTCGGCTGTGGCGCCTGATATACCAGGTCTTCTCCGGTTGTATAAAAATCTCTCTCGAAAGTATTGATGGTATAAATCGCATTACTGTTATAACCAAAACCAAGAAAGTCATCAGCTGTTTTAATCCATTTCTTTTCGCCAACATCCCCATTGGGATAAAGCTTATAAACCTTATCATCGCCAACAACCCTAATTAAATCAGAGACAATATATTCATCCAAAACCGCTTGATCAACATCTTTGATGTTTTCCCATTTCAGATGGCCGTATTGATTGAATATTTCGGGATTTAAGATAAGGCGTTTGAACTTTTCCGCGCCAACTATTTTTACAATATAAACATCAAGGGTGCCCTGGGCACGAATTAAATCACCGTCAATAATATCAACAGCCCAAGTTTTAAGTGGGATAACCAACAAAGTAAATAATATTAAAATAAAAACTTTTTTCATACCCCGTACTGAAACTTCGACTAAAATTTAATTTTTATTTTGGTGCTCCGCACCAGTCGAAGTTCTAGTACGGGGCATATAAATTTATTATATCAAAAATCAAAACAAAAGAAAAACGCCCCACCGAAGTGGAGCGTTTTTCGTATTCATCCCTCGCACCATCCTACAAGGAAAGATGTGAAGGTCCAAATCAAGTTTATGGAGCAGTTGTACCTCTTAGGGTTCTGAAAGTAATCGGCAATGGTCCAACATTCTTAATCAACGAAGGCATACCGTATCTCAAGTCGGGATAACCCTGACCAGAAATACCTTCTTCATTAGTGCCATCATTCCAGACAACATTGTAATTACCTGTGTCCCAACTACAAGTGGTAACATTGTCTTCTAACTGATAAGCAGTAGTATCCCAACCTGTAGCCAGATTGCCACCCTTGTCGTTCTTTAACTGAAGGTAAACATACTCATCGGTCTTCGGGAAGTCGCTTAGGTCACTACCAGATAAGTCAACATGGAATTCTTTTGTGGTGTTCAACGGAACAGTAGTGTCTCTGGATCCGAATTGGAAGCTGACACTTGTTCCCGAACCAGCACCCCATGTAACAGTAGGAGCACTAGCGATTACATTCTCGTTCCAGTCATACATGGTAAGACCACCAGTCGCATCATCGGTAGATGAAGCAATGACATCAAACTTCAAAGCTGCACTACCAATCTGACCAACAAGCGTATCGTCATTACCCGCAAAGACCACATCGTAGCCAACGGCGGTAATGGTAAATCTGGCTAATTCCAGTTCACCACCCGACCAGGCACTCTTGGCAAATACCGGCTTTGAACGAGCCGTAAACTGGAGGTTAAATCCAGCTGCAGACGGTTCGGCAAAGTCGTATAATTGCTCACCCGATTGCGCGCCATAAGCCTCAAATGAGCTTGTGCCACCACTAATCGTAGAGAGTCTGAACGGAACCTTAGAGGCAGCGCCTTGACCACCATTGTAGCCGTTAATGCTGGCTAAAACAGTGACATATGTGGCGTCATCCTTTGGAACATAGATTCTGTCAGTGCCGCTAAAGCTGAAAGATAAAGAGGCAGTAGAACCAAATGTTTTACCAGAGGAAATAGTCCAGTTAGAAGTTCCGAATTGACTCTGTGTCTGATATTTCAGCTTAAGAGCGGTAAAGTTCTCGGAGTGACCATTGGCTGCGTCTGGCGTGTAAGCAGTATCACCGTCAATCAGCACAACCGAATATTTGTCAATCAACCAACCTTCGTTAGTTGCGGTTAGTTTGAACTTACTTATTTCATTGTCAGAAGTTCCCATTATAACTATTGCTTTGTCCGGTGTGTCAGAAGCAGCGGTTACTGCTAAACTGCCGTACTTGGCAATACCAAAGTCAACACTAGGAGCAACGCTGGCATCGGTTGTACTACCACCGTTCGTAGTAGTACCACCAGCAGCACCTAAGGTGACTGAATTACCATCGTTGTCAACAGCAGTCACGTCGCTAGTCCCCTCGATATCAAAGGCAATAAAGGTATCAGCTGTCGAAGCACTGGCTGGACTGGCTGAAGAAATATCGCTTTTAACCAACAGGGTCTTTGAGTCCCCGGCCGGAATCACCCAATTCAAACCAGTATATTCTACTAATTCGGAGGTGTCTCCGCTGAATCCTTTAGCTGTTGAGCCAGGAATCAATGCGCTAGTGCCTTTGTCGTAAATGTAGACATTACCAATACTGTCTTTGACATAATTGGTGTCTACACCGGCTACCCATTTTCCGGCTCTAGTTCCAGTGTTTTCGGCAGTGTAAGCAGTCAAGGTAATGCTGTTAATCGTGATAGGAGAAGCATTACTGGCTGTAAAGATAATTCCTACAGCAGTTACTCCAGATTGACCCTTGATATAGGTCTTGTAAGTACCACCAGCCGAAGAACCGGATGGATCAGCTGCCAAGCTTAACGTTAAGCTCGATGACTGAACAGTCATTTCTTCACCAGCAATATGTCCGGAAGGAGCTATCGCTGTTCCGGGCACTGCATCAGAAGTATCAGCATATTTCATGTAGTTCACAGTACCACTAGAAGTAACTAAAGTGGCGTAGCTGTAAAGAATGAATTTAAGCTTAGAGCCACTAGCAACATCCCTGGTTGAACCAGTATTGCTTGTCTTCACATCGGCTTTAATTGAATATGTCTTTGTAGTACCTGCGGTTAAGTCAATAGTGTCTGTAAAGTCCTCATAAATAGAATTTACAGATGTAGCACAACCACTGGTGACATTACCGTCATTGAATGCTGTACCATCTTTTGGACCAGCAATTATGGCTCCGCTATCTTTGTCTACAATTTCTATATTTTCTATGTCATTACTGGCACCAGCAGAATAAGAAGCATATGTGTCGTAGGTTCCATCACCGCCTTCGTCTTCACAATACATTAATCTGGTTCTCTTGATGGTAATATCGGCAGCTGCGGCCACGCTGAAGTCAAGAAAGTCAACTCCCAAAGCAGTAGTTCCGATTTTAGTAGCGTTAGGACCAAGTTTATTCAAGGTTAAATCACCGCCTTTACAGGTAACAGTAATGTAATAAGTGCTATCAAGTCCCGTAGAACTGCCATCAGTGATAGTAGCTTTCATACCGTAACCGTAAATGTTGCCGGTTGCCAAGACATCGGTTGCCAATTCCAGATAGAGCTTAATCGTTCTGTCCGGTTTCGTTGCTCCGATATCGGCGTAAACGCGGAAAATCTGGTTATCTCCTTTCTTAATGTAGTAAGGAGTACTAAGCACAAAATCCGCATAACCTGCACTATTAAGAGAAGTAGCTGTAGCTACGGTGGTTGCAGTAGCGTTATCCTTTAATTTAAGATTGGTAATCAGGTTATTGTCAGCTGTACCGTTGTTGAAGAGTTTGATTCTCTTAACGTAAGCTCCTTCAGTCGCGGTTGTAATCTTAAATTGCGTTATCTCAACTTCCTTGTCGCCGATAGTTACATTACGAGCAGTAGAACCACTGCGGTAAACAGTTATTGTACCGGCAGTAGAACCACTGGTTCCCATTGGATTACCAGTAATCGGGTATACCCCGCCAACAGTTCCTGTACCGGTTACATCGGAAGAAGCGTCAATCGCAAAATAGTTTACATTACCAGCGTTAGGAGTACCGGTCAAATCAGCTACAATTTCAAAAGTAGCCGGAGCGGCAATGCCTAAATTAATGAAGGTAACTTTACTGGTTGCTGAAGAAAGGGCTCTACCGGATGTTAAACGAACTCCATCCTTGTAGATATAAATGTCCCCGAAATCATCAACATCACCAGCACCCTTTCTGGTAACAGTAAGCTGATTAATTGTTCCCGTGCCGTCAAGTTTTACCTTCAAGAAGGTAATACCTTGAGCTTGCTGGGGAAGTGTAGCTGCTATTGGATTGTCCGAAGCCAAAGAAAGGTTTATCGGACCCTCGGCAGCGCCACCACCGCAAATACTTGCACCAGTGGTGTAGTTGTCGCGGTCAGTTGCGTTAATTATATACACAGAATCCCAGTCATAAGCTTTGCTTGTAAAACAAGCAAGAGTTTCAACCCACTGCTTGGTACCCGTATCTCCGTTTGGAGAGAGCTTATACACTTTCGTGTCATCAATCGCTCTTACCAAAGAAGCTGCGGTATAACCAGCAACAGTGGCGGCTGAGATTTTCTTGATATTACTCCATTTTAAGTGTCCGTAACTGTCAAAAACCTGTGGGTTTAAGATCAGGCGCTTGAAAGTCTTTGTGCCAACAATCTTGACGATAAAAACATCATACGGATAGTATGTGTTTCCATCGGCATCGACGAATGTGGCGTCAGGACTGACAATATCGCCATCAATTACGGCTGCTTTGGCAACCGGAGCATATATCACGAAAGTTCCGACCAACCATAAGGTTGTAGTTATTGCCAAGCTAATCGATATAAATTTTTTCATTTTGACCTTTTGCCCGATTTTACAGCTTTATTCAACTCTTGGCTGAATAAAATCCATAAAATCAGGAATTTTTGTTTTCGACCTTTATTTGTCTTCCCCGATTGATATCGGAGAAGTTTATAGCCGTCATCGACCTTATTAATTATTAGTTTATGACGGCTATTGATTTTTTTATGGCTCGACCCGTTCAACCTGTTCGGTTGAAGGTTGAGTGTTTTCAAATTGTAGAGAACTTGACTCAATCTTCTCTTCGCTTTGCGGCACCACAACTTCCTGTGGTTCGATATTGGTCTCTGTTTTCTCCTGATTAGTGTTCGGGGTTTCTTCACCAACTATTCCTTCGGTTACTTGTTTTGTCTTATTTACCTCATCGAGCGCCTGATTAATATCCTTTGTCAAACTTTCTTTTTCTCCGGGAAGAATGTATCCTAATTTTTCCGTGCTTTTATTTAAACTATCTTCATAAATCGGTGTTTGAGCATTGACCAGTTTTGCCACCTCGGTGGCTTTCTCCATGTTCTTTTTTTTCAGAGCGTTGATTTCCTCACGCACCGCAACTATTTCTTGGGTAAACTTTTTAACGGTTTTTTGGATGTCTGTTCTGCTTTCCGATTTATTAAGCAGCTGGGTAAACTCATCTAATCTTTGTGTGGCAAACTTAATCGAAAGCCGCGTTCTGTTTGCCGGGTCGGCAGTAAAAGTAAACTGGGTTTTTTCAATGACGGTTTTTATCGAATAAAGCATATCCCCGGGCAAACTGTTTTGGGCCGCGCTGATAACCCCGACCGTGGCCAAAGAACTGATTAAAACTATAATTGAAAAAGCAAAAGCGAATGCCGGACGGAAAATCCTGGAGAAATTAAAAATAGGAAAAACCAAAAAGTTTTTCCTTTCTTTTACCGGTTTTTGGCTTCGCGATATCTCAGCTAATAAAAAACTTCTTTGACTCTGAAGCCAAGAAGTATTCGGTTGAATTCGCTGTAAAGCCTTTATTTTACGCACAATTACGTCCATAGGATTCCGTCCGTCTACTATATATGACGATTAGCTACCCTCATTTGTTACAGTTATATTACACCCTTATTTACGCTTCGTCAAGATGGTCTTTTAAGGCCTTTAAACCCCTATGGATTAATACCCGCACCGCGCCCTGGGACTTACGCATTATTTTGGCTATTTGGGGCACGGAAAGCTCATCCACATAATACCAAATAATCACGTCTTGATATTCTTCCTTTATGTTGACCAAGGCCCGATGAACCGCTTCGGTATCCTCTTTCAATCTGGTATTGTCAACGATTAATTGCCCTTCCAAAAATTCCTTGAAATCATCGTCCATCAATATTTCCTGGGAGCTTTTTCGTTTATAATAATCCACGATTAAATTGCGGGCAATTGTATATAAAAGCGCCTGAAAACTTTCTTCTATCTCCCTTTCTTTTTCCTGAAGATATTCCCATATTCTTAAAAAAGATTCGGAGGATAAATCTTCGGCTAAGGTTTGCGAGCCGACTTTCAGGCGGATAAAACGAAAAATTCGCGGGGCGTAAAAATCATAAAGCTGACCGAATGCCTCCTTGTCTCCTGAAACCGCCCGCGAAAGTAATTCTTTCTCTTTATCAATTGTTTCGACGTTATCCATAATATTACTCTCTTATTACAGTTTAGTATATCATAAAAAATTAATAAAACGCAAATAAAATGCGGGCGATGCTCTTTTTTCGAGCACCGCCCGTTTTTTTCTTTTTCCCCTTATTGAGGAATGATTCTCACTGAATCTTTCAACAAGAGAAATGGTGGTGATCCGGGAAGGATAACTGCTCCCCCTTCCTCAAGGGTCTGTTTGAACCGGCGAAATGTCTTGCCATCAGCCAATTTTTGTAGAGCTATAAGACCACGTTCTCTCACCGTCTCCAGAGAAACCACTTTAGCTCTCTCCTCATCGTTTGTCGTCACCTCAAAGGCGACCGAGGAGGTGGGAACTTTCCCATCAAGACACGAAAAGGTTACCGGCCCATCGATTCCAATTCTCATCCGATTCTCATCCAAGTTAAAAACTCCTTCCAGTGAAAATTTTCCTGATTTACCCCGATTAATCAAGGTTCTTCAGGAATGTCTTCATTGTATCAGATAAAAATGGATTTGTCAATCCCCGAAATAAAAAAGAGGTCGGTTGTTACCCGACCCCTGGTTCTTGCTTCTTGAAATATTTGGCTCTTATTGTGTCGATTATTTTGTCGACTCTGGCAGATGAAGAAAACGGAACAGAGACAAAAACAGTATACTCTTCTCTAGAAACATAGTCATGCGTAACTATCGTCTCATCAATGCATGCATCATCCAGAGCAAGTTTTAAGCCAGCATAGAATTTAGTACATTGCTCCCAAAAATGGTAATCTTCCGGTTCCCTGGAAATCATTATTTTAATCTTAACCCTACCTCCTTGTTTTACCATTTTAAATTTCGCCATTTTTTCCTCCCTAAAAGATTTTGCCTAATTGCCTGTTTTCTTTTTCCCATTTCTTCTGACACTTACGGCAAAAGGTTTTTCCTTTTTTTACCTTTTTGCCGCACTTCTGACATTTGTCTTTTTTCATTTTGACCTCCTGTTCTCCAAAAATCCTTTAACAATCCCTTCGATTGTCTCTGCCAATGCCTTGATATTCTCTGTTGTCGGACAGCCAACCCTGATAATGTACGGATGAAAATGTGCTTCTTGTATTCTGAATATCTTGCCATCAAAAATTCCTTCCAAATAATTCTGCAAGCCCCTTCCGGCTTCGAAAACATCATCCTTATTGTCTTCGTTTATTGTAATCTCAATATAAACAATCTCCGGATACTTAATTTTATATTCCATCTTAACCTCCTTTTTAAAATTTAAATTCGTATCTCCACTCTACCAAAAACCCCTGAAAAAAGCAAGGGGAAAATAAAAAGAAGCAGGATTTATTAATCCTGCTCCCTGGCTTGATAACGGATGTTTTGCCGTTTATTTCTTTTTTTTGAGGCTTTCGATGCTTCTGCCAACAAAGCCAACGGCGGCTGCTAACGCCAAAATGGCATAAGCAATAGCGTCCTGCGCGCGCTGCTCATTCGAATCAACATTCGGATGTCCAGTTAATAGGTCTTCGGCGTGCTTTACAAAAATCTCAAAATCTCTCATTTTTCCTCCTTTTTTTAAATTTAAAACTGATTATTATCAGTTTTATGACTATTGTCAGTTTGGCATAGACGCTAATTTTTGTCAATCCCTAAGGATTAAAATCAACCGTATCTTTAATTTCCACTTCTGCGCTACCTTTAAGTACAATCGGCGAGGTGGCATAATAATAGATAAAAACATGGTCAAGAACAGAGCCCTGGCTAGAGGTGCTAAATTCAAGATGCGACCAATCACCATTAGCCGGCGTGGTGGCATTTCCGTCATTATTTGTGTCTCCGCCAAAGTTGTCATCCTTTAAAGAGGTAATTACTATTTCACTACCCGAAGCTGCTTGAGCTATCAGCGTTCCTTCAATGATTAATGCTGGTGATTCCGGTCCGCTATACGGCTTGATAACCACGCCTGGCTCCAAAGTTAAAGTTGAGCCACTGGCGATAATCGGTGCAGTAATCGGCACATAGGGTAAACCTGGTTTCCAAACTATATCTTTTTCAAATCTACTTTGCCAGTGAATTAAAATTCCATTAATAACATTATTCATTACTTGATTATTAATAAACTCCGGATAAGCACTGTAAACAATAATCGGACCTTGGGATATAATCGTTCCATTATGAATAAATTGATTATTGGAAATTGTCGGTGAAGCGCCGCCCCAAATCCATAATCCGAATTCGGAATTATTTTCGAAAGTACAGCCGTCAATTATTGATAAGTTTGATTCTCCTTCAACCATAATCCCCATTCCCGAATCTCTAAAAACAGAATTCTTGATTTCCGAAGTTGAATTCTTAAGATATAAACCCACATCGAAACTATTTTCCATTGTCACATTTTCCATCTTTATTGAACTGCCATCAACCTTTACCATCATCGGATAAATCCATGGCGGATGGAAATAACTTCCACCGTATCTAAAAATCACATTTTTAAAAGAAGTATTGATGCTTGTAGATGTAATCACCATATGCGCCCAGTCACCGGCCGAAGCGCTTCCTACTCCCCCGTAATCAGCGTCGTTAATTGAGGTAAAAACAATTTTTTCGTCTTCGGTTCCTTCGGCGATCAGAGTTCCTCTAATTTCAAAGAAAATAATGCTTCCGCCCATTGGCATCACTATCACTCCTGGTTCAATGGTTAAAGTCACGCCTTCTAAAACTCTTGGCCATTCGCCGGGATTCATTTCCAGATAATAAGGACTATTGGCAATTGTCCAAAGGGTGTCTTCGGAAATTAAAGTATGGTCATAAATTATTGTCCCCGGCTTTCTCTGCTCGCCATTTGAATTTATTGGTGTGGGTATTTTTTTAAACTCGAAATCAAGATTATTGTCATTGCTATCCTGAAATTCTTTTCTTTGCATTGATTTATCTTGACCGAGAATTTGCTGAAAAGAAACTCCTTCGCTGACATTTGAAATCTCGCCCCAAGCCACAGCATCAATTACCCCAATTTCTGCTTCGGAAGCGGTTTTTGTTGTCGGATCCCAGAGAAAAATCGCTACTGAACCGGCTTCATTACCTAATTGAGTTGAATCATAAATCTGCCAATCAGCATCTGGATTTCCGTTTTCTTGCGGATATCCTTTAAATCCGATCAAATAATATCCGCCAGCGGAAATTGAGGCAGTTTCCGGAAATTGTTTGTTTCTATAAGGGTCATTCCATTCTCGCGCTGAGGAATAATAACAAAAAGAATAACTGGCTAAATCTATCGATGCGGAGGTTGGATTATATAATTCAATAAATTCATTATCCTTGATTTGGATTTCGTTAATGATTAAATGGGGCGGTATTTCCAAAGGCGGCAATGGTTCGGGTTCTTCTTCTCCGCCTATTGGGGGCTCTTCGGAAACAGACGCAGGCGTGGATGCGGGCTGGTTTATTTGCTGAACTTCTTGCCAAGACATTCCTTGATCTCCGCCGGTTTTCTGACCAATAACAACGATAGAACCATCTTTATCTTCTCCTTGATTTTTTTCAGTTGATTCCCCTTTGACCTCGCCTGGTTGAGTTGTTTCTTGAGCAATCTCTACTGGCGGAGCTGGCGGAACCATATCTTTGGCCACTGGGAATCTCAATATGGGGTTTTCTGCAACATAATCAGAGGTAACCGCGACGCCATTTTCTTCCAAAAATAATTTAATCATCCCCGCACCATACATCACTGCTTTCGGCGCAAGATGATTCCAGTAGTCAGTATTGAGTTTGGGGTCATTTTCATCTAAAAAATACTCCTTCAAATTTTTTGCTAAATTCGGCTGAATTCTTGCTAATTTAAATAAATTTCCATTTTCATCTTTCCCCCAAGCGTAAATTCTTTGGTATGTCTGACCATAATCTTCTTGTTTTTCATCTATAATTCTTGGCTGAATATAATCAGAAGATAGAATTGTATCCCTGCTAAAGAAATATTGATTGCTATATTGAGCCAATTCATTAAAAACCTGATCCGGCCCATATAAATCCACTGGCTCAATACCTTCTTTATAAAGAGGATCTGCCCAATTATAATTTTCCGAATTAACAATACTCCCTGTCCAATTTTCATAAGGATCCTCGTTTCCCGGTAAATGAGGGTCATTTCGCGAATGAGCCGGCACAGTCATGTCCTCGATTAAATGCAGAATATGACCCAGACCGTAATAAGCTTGGTCTAAACTTCCTTTACCATAAAACTTAATTGCTGCTGGCCAGGAATAATCTCCGTGATATTGGAAATCGCTATTTAAAAGCTTATAAATAACCGAGGCAAAAGTTACAAGTGACCATTTCTGGATATTGGAATCAAGTGCCCATTCTTTGGCTGTGTGAACTCCATAAGGCGCCCGATTATAAACAGGGTCATAAAGATGAAACACATATCTGGGCGGGGTATCTTCGTCCAAACTGCCCCTTAAAATCATTTCCAATTGATGAGAAGTAATATCCGGGTCATAATTCAAATTATAAAATTTAATCATTTGTTCGGTCAGGTTATAATGAGTTGGCATCCCTGTATACAAAAAGGCTTTGTTTGGATTAAAAACAAAGCCTCCGATAAATAAAATTAAAAATATAACTACGAAGAATAGTCTTTTAAAATACATTCTTCTCATTTACATTGTTCCGTCTATAATAAATTTTGTCCGTCTATAAATTATCCATTAACCAATCACCATTCCAATCTTTATAAAAAACGATGGTGTGACTTGTAAATTTTTCATCGTCCTCTTTTTCTTTATAAAAAAATTCGTAACTAGTAGAAGAATCGCCGATACTCCCTACGGTAATTCTCTCTCCTTCGGGTGAAATCTCTGTTAATTTTTTTATTATTTCATCAATCCTTTCTTCTTCTTTTGCTTTAATTAAAGCATCTTTATATTCTGCCTGTTTGCTCTTAATAAAACACTCTACTGCCTTATCAAAATCTCCATCAATCAACGCTTGTCTGAAAATGGCATAAGTTTCTTCAGGAGTAGTTCGAGTGGGCACGGCATTCAATGCCGGGGACTCCCCGGACCATAATCCTTTTTCCACCAATTCTCTTTCCGTATACATTCTGTAAGGAAATTTGTCTTCGGCAAAACCCATTTTTACATATTCTTTTCTCACCTGCCACCAAGCGCTATATTGCGTCCAACCGAAATAAACTACTGCCAAAAAAATAATAATAAAAACAATTGCCGTGATTATTTTCCTCTTTTTCAGTTTTGGTTGTTGGATTTGAGTATTCTGTTCCATGCTTTCAGCATAGAGAATATTATTTTATTCGTCAACTTCTTCTCAATACACTGTTTAACTCTACCGTGCGGCCGCACTGTAAGATTAAACACTTCTAATCAATACTTATCTCCTCTATTAAGAGCAGTTTTACGAATGGTTCCAATTTAAAGTATTTAATTAATTCCTTTGTTTCCTTAAAGACATCATATTCGCAAATCCAAATACTCTGTTGCAACTTCTCATAATCCAGTCTTTTGAGTCCGGCTCGAAAATAATCTCTTCTTTTTCTTACGTCTTCAGGAATATCAAAAATCACCATTTGCCATTTTCCATCCTTACGTTTTGGCCTCCCCTCCAGTTTTATCTTAATATCTAAAATCTTTTGAGCACCTTTCGGTGTAAGTATAATGGCATTCTTATTTTTTTCTTCCTTGATGTATAAATAACCATTATATTTTAAATATCTAATCAACTGACCGAATCTTTCCCTACCCAATTTTTTTTCTTCTAATTTTTTAAGATCTGAATAATCGGGATATTTTAAAAAATCTACTACTCCTCGTAGATTGCGATGAATTCCGGCAGAACAAAATTTATCTAGCGCCCCACTGGTTAATTTAAGCGCCTTATATAAATCCCATAAAAATTTTTCCGTAAATGGCAGTCTCATAATTTTATTATAAACTTTATTTTATTACCGTTCAACTTCACCGTGCGACCGCACTGTAAGATTAAACGCATTAAATATGTTTCAAACACGGAAAATTTTGGGACTGGACCCAAGAAAGACTTAACCATATACCCTTTAAAAACAGATGTAGGGTTGACTCGATATAAATTATCTGGTAAGGTGGTATTACAATTTTGAACTTTAAAAAGGAGGTATTTAATGGCAATTGACCGAGAAACGTTGAAAAAGGATGGCTTTCCGCCAGGGACTAAAATCACAGCCGAGGTAATGAAATCTTTATCAGAAAGACAAAACAAGGTTCTTTCCAAGTTTTCTGACGCAGCTAAAAAACGTAATCTGCTGCTGGAAAAAATAGACCTCTGCCAAAATGGTAAACCGAACGCTGCCGGAATAATCGGTTTTTCCGATGGAAGTATCGCTGTTCACAGAAATAAATCAGACCAAGAAAAGACAATAAAAAAATTCCAGAAAGACCTGGAAGAACCAAATGAAACAATGACCTCTATTCTCAACGAAGCCCTGGATTATGGACTAGGACATCTCAAGATAATCCAAAAATATTGCCAAAAATTTGATGTTAAGCCTTGATTCGTTCGGGCTCAATAAACTTAGCCGACTGAACTATTAATTCAGTCAGAGCCCATTCCAAAAGCCCTCCCGTAACGCGGGAGGGCACTTTTTATTCCCAAAAATTTAAACTCTCACTGGCTGTTTTATTTTATAACTATTCGCAACTAAAATAATTTCTTTGCCTTTGGCATCAACTTTGACTTTGTCTTTTTCTTTGACGTTTCCATCGACCATCATTTTTGCCAATGGATCCAAAACCAGTTGTTGAATCAATCGTTTTAACGGACGCACGCCAAAATCGGGGTCAAAGCCTTTTTCCGCCAGTAAATTTCTGGCTGCAATCGAAACGCTGATTTTGATTTTCTTGTTCTCCAGCCTTTTCTCGATTAAACTGATTTGTAAATCAACAATCTGCCTTACTTCTTCCTGTCCTAAACTGTTGAAAATAATAATCTCGTCCAAACGATTTAAAAATTCCGGCCTGAATTGTTCTTTCAGGACGACATTGATTCTTTCTTTGGTTTCTTCTTCTTTTCTCTTTTTAGCTTCGCCGAAATGGGTAAAACCGAATTCCGCCATTTTCTGCAAATGTTCGCTGCCGATATTGGAAGTCAAAATAATAATCGTGTTTTTAAAATTCACCAATCTGCCTTTGGCATCAGTCAGTCTTCCCCTGTCCAAAATCTGAAGCAGAATATTGAATACTTCGGGATGGGCTTTCTCGATTTCATCGAACAAAACTACGCTGTAGGGTCGTCTTCTGATAATCTCGGTCAATTGTCCGCCCTCGTCATAACCGACATAACCCGGCGGGGAACCGATTATTTTGGAAACCGTGTGTTTTTCCATATATTCGGACATATCCAGTCTGACAATCGCGTCTTCGCTGTTGAACATAAATTCCGCCAAAGCCAAAGCCAATTCGGTCTTACCGACTCCGGTCGGACCCATAAACATAAACGAACCAATGGGTTTGTTTTCCTCGGAAATCCCGGCTCTGCTGCGTCTGATGGCGTTGGAAATCGTAGAAATCGCCGCGTCCTGGCCAATTACCCGCTTTTTCAATTCTTCCTCCATCTTCGACAGTTTGCTTGTTTCTTCTTCCAGCATTTTATAAACCGGAACTCCTGTCCAGCGGGAAACTACCCGCGCCACATCCTCCACGCCGACTTCCTCTTTCAGAATTCTTCTTTTCTTTTGAACCTCGGTTAATTTCTTCTGCTGTTCTTTGATTTCTTTTTCCAGTTGCGGAATTTTGCCGTAGCGAATTTCCGCGGCTTTTTGCAAGTCGTTTTTTCTTTCCGCAATATCCGCTTCGGATTTCAAAGAATCGATTTTCTTCTGCGATTCGCGGATTTTGGAAATAATCTCTTTTTCGGTTTTCCACTGCAGTTCCAATTCCCTGCTCCCTTCTTTCAGATTGGCGATTTCTCTCTTAATTGCCTTCAATCTTTCTTTTGAATCCGGATCGGTTTCTTTTCTTAGGGCCCGCACTTCGATTTCCAATTTCATCTGAAGTCTTTTCATCTGGTCAAGCTCAATAGGCATAGAATCGATTTCCATTCTCAAAGCCGAAGCCGCCTCATCCATTAAATCCACTGCTTTGTCGGGTAAAAATCTGTCGGAAATATAGCGCGAAGACAAATTAACTGCCGCGACAATTGCCGGATCAATAATTCTTACTCCGTGATGAACTTCGTATTTTTCTTTTATTCCTCTAAGCATAGCGATAGCGTCTTCAATCGACGGCTCGCTGACATAAATCGGCTGAAATCTTCTTTCCAGGGCCGGGTCTTTTTCGATATATTTTTGGTATTCTTTTAAAGTCGTGGCGCCGATGGCGTGAAGCTCTCCCTTGGCCAAGGCCGGCTTTAACATATTCGAAGCATCAATTGCTCCTTCTGCCGCGCCAGCACCAACCAAAGTATGCAGCTCGTCGATAAATAAAATAAATTTGCCCTGCCCTCTTTCGATTTCCCTCAACACCGCTTTCAAACGGTTTTCGAACTCTCCCCTGAATTTCGTGCCGGCTACGATTCCGCCCAAGTCCAAACTAATCAATTCTTTGTTTTTCAAAGTTTCCGGCACATCATTCGAAACAATTCTTTGCGCCAATCCTTCGGCAATCGCGGTTTTTCCGGTTCCCGCTTCGCCGATTAAAACCGGGTTATTTTTGGTCCTGCGGCTTAAAACCTGCATCAGTCTCCTGATTTCGTTGTCGCGGCCGATTACCGGGTCGAGTTTTTCTTTTCTCGCCAATTCGGTAAGATTTTTGGTATATTTTTCCAAAACTTGATATCTGGATTCCGGCTCCATATCCGTGACCTGCTCGCCCCCCCTGATCTCGGCCAAAACTTTCAAAGCATTGTCATAACTCAAATTGTTGCTTTCCAAAACTTCTTTTGCGCGATTGGAAACGGAAAGCATGGCCAAAAGGAAATGTTCGGTGGAAACAAATTCGTCTTTCATTTTTTCCGCTTCGCGGAAAGACTGCTCCAAAACCTTACCCAAATCCTGGGTAAGATATGCCTGCATCATTCCGCCCGAGGCAATGGTTAAACGCGGCAAACGGCTCAAATTCTGGTCAATGTCCCTGTCAAGTTTTTTCACGTCAACGCCGATTTTTTCCAAAATCGCCAAAACCAAAGATTCCTCTTGAATCAAGAGGGCTTTCAATAGATGGAGGGCATCAACTTGCTGCTGACCACGCTCACTGGAAATGCCGTGAGCATCCTGCAGCGCCTCCTGGGCTTTGGTTGTGAACTTGTCCAAACGCATATATTTAATTAGCAGTCTCGATACGAGAGTGCTAATTTAATTATAGCAGGTGAAATTTGCTTGTCAAGAAAAAAAATTAGCCCCGCAACTGCGGGGTCAAAAGTGCTAATAATCTCTTTCTTAATTCGTATGAATTACAATGGCTCAAAATCCCCAAATATGATGGAGTATTATTTTGGTTTATCCTCTTAAATATTCGCTTTTTTGTTCTAGTTCTTAAAATTCTATAATGCGGCAGGCTTACATATCCCAAAAAATCAATTCCGGAATTAAGTGTTTTTATGGAAATTTTATCCGAATGTAAGTTCAGTTTTAATTTGTCGTTTAAAAATTTCTCAATTCGACTCAATATGCTCCTCAACCAAAGTTTATTATCGGATAAAATTACAAAGTCATCGGCGTATCTGATATAATATTTGACTTTTAATTCGTGTTTTACAAATCGATCCAACTCATCCATATAAACGTTGGCAAACAATTGGGAAGTTAAATTACCGAGTGGCAATCCAACGCCAGATTTAATGCTGTAAAAACTTTCTATTATTTCTTCTAGAATCCAAATGATTTCTTTATTGGGAATATACGAACGCAAAATTTCTAAAAGAATTTTATGGTCAACGCTGGCGAAAAACTTTTTTATGTCGCATTTCAAAATCCAGCATGTCCGCGTGTCATTTTTACTCACCCGATAATTGAATGTTCGAAAACGATTTACGGCTCGATGCGTCCCTTTCTGATTTCGACACGAAAAAGAATCGCTGATAAAAATTCGGTCAAAAAATGGATATAAAATTCGATAAACTGCTCGATGCAAAATTCTATCCCGTACACTCGCTTTGTGAATATTTCTCGGTTTCGGGTCGCAAACCTTAAAAGCTTGATATCCACCATGCTTATAAGTATGATTATATAAGGAGTTGTTCAGGCTGAAAATATTATCCATCAGATTAAATTCAAATTTGCGGACATCGACTCTTTCGCGTTTTCCTTTCTTAAATTCTTGCCACGCAGATAATATATTTTCAACGCTTATTAATTCTTCAAAGCTATGGACCAATTGAATTTTCATAACAACGATTCTTTTAAGCCCCCCCCCAAGGAATTCAATCCCGATCATCCAAAGATTTATTGAAATTTATAAGCTTTGGCACGGATATTTGTTAGATTTTCCTAAAATTTCCCGTTATTCTTTTGGTTTTAAAATAGACTCTCTGTTTATAGAAGTGGCTGGGCTATTGTATTCCGCGGCTCATCTTCCTAAATCGGAAAAATTACCAGTTCTTTCTAAGGCCTCGGACAATCTGGACTTGCTAAAATTTTTCCTGCAAATCTCCTGGGAAATGAAATTATTGGATAATAAAAAATATATTGTGCTTTCGGAAAAATTGAACGAGATCGGCAATATGCTTGGCGGCTGGCGCAAGCAGATTATATCTCAAACCCCGTTTAAATAAACGGGGTTTAATGAAAAAATAAAGCGATTTGCGAAAACGAACAAACACGAAAGAGTTGTCAAGATTCCAGATGTTGTCGGGGTTGTCATAGTTGCTGTTCAGCCATTGGTCATCATTGTCGTGATTCACCTTGAACAACCTGAGGTTGCCGTCCGAGTCAGTATTATATAAAACGCCGCCTGAGCCACTGCCCATTGAGTAATCTCTGGGCTGTGTTTTATCCAGCATATAAAATGCTTTAGCGCCTTATACCAAGTAGCTTTATTTTTAAATCCGTACACATCGCGCTATTTTAAGCCATGACCAAAAATATTCCGGAAAGTATACGAATTAGATTCGGCAGCAGACAACCGTAATCGTCCGCATATTCGCCTACTACTATACAAATTATTATAGCACAAGAATAAAAAAGCCCCAATCCTTTTCCTCCATGAAGGACGGGGCTTAGCTTTTCCGAGAGCCCAAGTTCCAGGACAAAAAACCCAAGAACCTCAATCCAAGAAAAAGCTACTTGCGAAAACGAACAAACACGAAAGAGCTGCCAAGAAGCCAGATGTCGTCGGGGCCGCCATAGGCGCTGAACAGCCAAGGGGCATCATCGTCGTGAGAAACCTCGAACAACCTGAGGTGGCCGTCCGAGACAGTAATCGGCTCCATGGCGATATAAATCCACTCGCCATAGGACTGATCAACATAAGCCAGGCGCAGGGCTGGACCTACTTCCGCAGGACACATTTCCAGGTCAAGTTCTTTGGCCTTAGCATAGATCTGCTTCAAAGAAGCTGATTCCGTGAAGCCGAGATCTTTGACCGTGACCTTAACCAGATCCAACTGAACTCGTTCCCGCGACACCTGAATTTTGTCCAGAATATCACTGGCCCAGTCGCCGATACGAAAACCAGCTTCCTTCAGGGCCTTACGATAGGCCTTGATCGAATCGTAGGCACCAAGGGTGACTGTTTTGAAAACCGGAAATGACATGCTGGCCTTGTTGACTATCTTCATCGCCAAGTCAACGACCTGACCGATGAATTCTTCGGACCTGTCACCCACCATCAGTTCGTGTAACTGATCTAGGATGCCAAGTGCCTTGGCCTTGGCGACGAGTTTCTCAAAGAAACCGCCGATCACGCCTGCCGCGCTCATCAGTAATGGCACATTCTTTTTGGACATTTTGTCCACTCCTTTCCGAGCTCCTCACTCCAACGCAAAGTTGGAGCCCCAAACTCGGATCTTCGGGTTCTATTGCCGTGGTCCCGCAGAACAGGATTCGCCAATAGAATTATATCTATCCGCAAGTAAGATTTAGGGTGCAAACTCTATACTATAATTATACACCCAAATAAAAATTCTGTCAATAGTTGACAGAATTCTGATAAATAAGGGCTTGCCCGCCGAAATCCGCAAAAATTTATTTTGGCTTTTTGCGGATAAACGCCGGTACGTCCCATTCGTCTTCCTGGTCCGGCAACGGACTTTTGTAAACCGTAATATTGTTTTCTTCTTCTTCTTTTTTTTCTTTCTTTATTCTTCTTTTCTCCACTTCAATCGCGGGCGGAACTTTTTTGTCTTCCAAAGACAATTGATTGGTCAGATTTTCGCGGTAATTGTCTCCGAAACCCGTGGCAATCACGGTAATTTTCATTTCTCCTTTCTTGGCTTTCTCGTCAATCACCGCGCCAAAAATTATTTTCGCATCGGGGTCGGCGGTTTCGGTAATCGTTTTTGCGGCTTCGGAAATTTCCAACATCCCGATATCCTGACCTCCGCTGACATTAAAAAGTATTCCTTTCGCGCCTTCGATTGAAAATTCCAACAAAGGTGAACTGATTGCTGCCCGCGCAGCGTCCACTGCCCTATTTTCTCCGGTTGCCCGTCCGATACCCATAATTGCCGGTCCGGCATTTTCCATCACTGCTTTGATATCCGCAAAATCGAGGTTGATTATTCCCGGATAAACAATCAAGTCGGAAATCCCCTGCACTGCCTGTCTTAAAACATCATCAACGATTTCAAAAGCATTCAAAAGCGAAACCTTTCTGTCGATAATTGTCAAAAGCCGGTCATTGGGAATAACAATCAAAGTATCAACTTTATCCCGAAGTTCTGCCAAACCTTCCTCGGCAACCCTGGCGCGCTGTGTTCCCTCAAAAGAAAACGGCTTGGTTACTACGGCTACGGTCAAAGCGCCAGACTCCTTGGCAATATCCGCCACAATCGGAGAAGCACCGGTTCCCGTTCCGCCACCCAAACCGCAAGTTATAAAAACCATATCCGCGCCTTTCAAGGATTCTTGGATTTCCTGTTTATTCTCTTCGGCTGCTCTGTGTCCTATTTCCGGATTCATTCCCGCGCCCAGCCCCTTTGTCAAAACCTTGCCAATGTGAATCTTCTCCTGAGCGCGATTATTGTGCAGGGCCTGAACATCGGTATTTATGGCAACAAAATTAACGCCCTTTATTCCGCAGGACATCATCCGGCCGATGGCATTACCTCCGCTGCCACCACAGCCGATAACCTTTATTCGAGCAAATGTTTCGATATCCGGTTTAATTTGAGGCATATTATTGGATTATTATTACGAACTTCTATCTTAGCGCTATGTATAAAAATAGTCAACACCCCGACAAGTTTAGGGTATAAAGTTTCTGAACCACCTTTTTATCCTGCTTGCCGTGCCGTGAGTTGTCGGTGTTTTGCCAAAAGAAAAAAATCTTCCTTCGTCTTTATCGCTTTGCATTTCCAGTGCCCAAAATATCAAACCAATAACCGTGGCAAACGCGGGGTCGTCGACTTTGTCCACCAATCCGTCAATTCCCTGGGGATAACCCAGCTGCACCGGCAATTTCAATTTTTCTCTTGCCAAGTCGATAATTCCGGGAATTTTGGAACCGCCGCCGACCAAAACCGCGCCGGCAGGCAACAATCTTTCCCTGTCGATTTTCTTGAGTTCCCTGTTTACCAAACCGAAAATCTCGTCTATGCGCGCCTCGATAATTCTGCTTATCTCTCTACGATTGGCTATGCCTTCTTCTTTTTCGTCGATTTTGGAAAGGTCGATGGTTTCTTTTTTGCTGATTTCGTCGGTCAGGCAAGAACCATAGGCAAGTTTCACTTTTTCCGCTGTTTCCACGCTGGTTCTCAAGCCGATTGCCAAATCATTGGTAATATGCGCGGAGCCGACGGGTAAAATATGCACGTGAATCAACTTTCTTTCCTCGTAAACGGTCATACCCACTGTTCCACCGCCAAAATCCAAAGCCAAAACCCCCAATTCTTTGTCCTTTCTGGTCAAAACCGCTTCGGACGCGGCAATAACGTTCATAATCAAGCTTTCTATTTCTATGCCCGCGCTGGCCAGGCATTTTCTTAAATTTTTAATATAAGGAGTCAATCCTTCGATAATCAAAGTATCGACTTCCAATCTCACTCCGGTCATTCCTCGAGGATCCTGAATTCCTTCCTGGCCATCGATGTTAAATTCCCGAGGAATAACATGAATTACTTCCTGATTCGGGTCCAGAGAAACTGCCGAAGCGCTGTTGATTGCTCTTAAAATATCTTCTTCGGAAACCTCTTCGTCGGCACGCGATACCGCGGCAATCCCTTTGCTGGTTTTGGCTTTGATGTGGCTCCCGCCGACACTGACATAGGCTTTCTCGATGCTCGTCCCGCTGCTTCGCTCGGCCTGGTCAACGGCGCGTTTGATGCTTTTGGTCATTTCTTCGATATCAACCACCACTCCCTTGCGCATGCCCAGAGAATTACTCTCGCCGACACCGATTATTCTCGGCTTTCGTTCTTCTTTGCCTTTAAGCGAAGCAATCACTACTCTGACTTTACTCGTGCCGACATCCAAACCAACTATTGTATTATCTTTTGCCATAGTTCTTTTTGTTTATTTGCCATTTTATTGTATCCTCTTGTTGTTTCATCGCTATAGCCAGCCAAATGCAGAATGCCGTGAATCAATAAAATGGCCAGTTCTTTTTTTAGCGGATGATTGAATTTTTTGGCCTGCCTTTTTGCCTGAGGCAGACAAATGATTATTTCTCCCTGGCCGCCGAATGGGAGGCCGTAATCGAATGCCAAAACATCGGTCACTCTGTTTTTCCCCCGATATTTCCGATTCAAACTTTTCATCCGGCTGTCCGAGGTAAAAACTAGACTGATTTCCGGCAGCTTGATTTTCAATAATTTCAAAGTTTTTTCTCCGATCTTTTTTAGAAAATTCTTATCAACCCGATTGGAGGTTAAATTGTTTATTTCAAAATTAATTCTGGCCATTTAATCACCTTTCAATAAATCGCCCACTATTTTGCTCACCAAACCGCCGTCGGCTTTGCCTTTCAATTTCGGCATTACTGCAGCCATAACTTTTCCGGTGTCTCTTGGTCCAGCGGCGTTGATTTCGGCAATGGTTTTTTTCACTTCTTCTTTTATCCGATCTTCGCTTATCTGTTCGGGCAAATAAACCTTGATAATTTCCAGTTCCTTTTTTTCTTTGTCTACCAAATCCTGCCTGCCGCCTTTTTCGAACTCGATAATCGCTTCTTTTCTTTTTTTGGCTTCGCTGGAAATTGCCTCCACGATTTCTTCTTCGGCTAATTTGCTTAATTCTTCCAATTTCTTTATGTCTTTCTCGTTCTTGCTCAATTTTGTCCTTTTCTCTATCTCTTTATTGTGAATCGCGGCGCTTAATCCCCTTAAAACCAAAAGCGGCAATTCGTTTTTTTCCTGCATTGCCTTTTTAATCTCCGCGTTTATTTTTTCCCGCAACATATGTTTATAATTTGCCTAATTTTTTTAATTTCATTTTTGTCTTTCTTTTTCCCTCTCTTTCCAGGGCGCTTTTTCTTCTCTGTCCCTTGCTCTGTTTTTTTTCGAAAAACTGGGATTTTTTCGCCTCAATCAAAATTCCGCTCTCTCTTACTTTTTGAGTAAAGCGCCGCAAAAGAAAAGAAGTAGGCTCCTTTGGTTTTCTTCTTACTTCCATATTGTAATTATTTTTACTTATTGTTGCTCTTTCCAGCCGCCCATCAAATGCATATGCATGTGATCGATCAACTGCCCTCCTTTTCGACCGGTATTAAAAGCCAACTTATATCCTTCGCTTATGTCCTGTTCCTTTGCCATTTTTTTGGCCAACAGAAACATATCGCCAATCAATTCCTTGTGTCTTTCCTCCAAATCATTGATTGAAGCGATGTGCTCCCTGGGAACAATCAAAAGATGAACCGGCGCCAACGGCTTGATGTCGGTAAAAACCATCATTTTGTCATCCCGATAAACGAAAGATTTGGGAATTTTCCCGCTGGATATGTTACAAAAAATGCAATCTTCCATAAAATTTATTTTTTTAATCTTTTTTTAACTTCGTTGATTACTTTTTCTATCGGCACTGTTTCCTGAACTCCCGAAGTCATATCCCGAATAATAATATTGTCTTCCAGTGCCTCTCTCTGGCCAAGAATCAATGCTATTTGTGCTCCTTCTTTGTCGGCAATCTTTAACTGCGATTTAATGCTCGGTTTGCTGAACGCTTCGCCGACTTTTACTCCCTTTCCTTGAAACTCCTCGAATAATTTCAGGGCCTTTCTTTTTCCCAATTCTCCCAATTGTACCATAAATACCTTTGGTTTTTCGGCTACCGAAACCTTAATATCCTGTTTCTTCAATGAGCCGATTATTCTTTCGATGCCCGCTGCCGCGCCAACCGCAGGAGTGGATTTGCCTTTAAACATTTCTACCAAATTGTCATAGCGGCCACCGCCCAACAAAGCGCCCTGACCAACATCTTCTTTGTCTTCCCAGATTTCAAAAACCGTTTTGGTATAATAATCCAAACCTCTTACCAAATAAGGGTTAAGCATATAGGGAATTTCCAAATCATCAAGAATTTCCAATACGTTTTTGAAATGATTTTTGCATTCGTCGCACAAAAAATCCAATATCTGAGGCGCGTCTGCGGCGATTTTTTTGCATTTTTCGACTTTACAATCCAACAATCTCAGAGGATTTTCGTTGAATCTCCTTCGGCAATCGGGGCATAATCTGCTTAATCTCTGACGATAATAACCAAGCAGGGTCTTTTTGTATTTCGGAGCGCATAAAAGGCAACCGATACTATTGATAAAAAGGGTGAATTTTTTCAAATTCATTTTTCTCAAAATAGAAACGAAGGTTTGGATAATCTGAACATCGCTTACTTCGCTTTGGTCGCCGATGATTTCAAAGTTAAATTGATAAAATTGACGGTAGCGTCCGGCTTGCGGCTTGTCGTGGCGAAAAACTGGGCCGATGCTGTAAAGTTTAACCGGCTGAGGAAGATTCTTCATTCCGTGTTCGATATATGCCCTGACAATGCCGGCGGTAAATTCCGGACGCAGAGCAAGATTCTCGCCGCCCTTGGTTTTGAAAGCGTAAATCTCCTTTTGAATGATGTCCGTGCCTTGACCTATGCCTCTGGTAAATAACTTCACATCTTCGAAAATCGGCGTATCTATTCTCTCGAAACCATAATTGACCGCAACCTGAGTCACGGTTGTCCTAACCCTATCCCAGTATTTTTGTTCCGGGGGCAAAATATCGTGCGTTCCTTTCGGAGCCTGAACTTTGATTTTCGCAAAGCGCGGCTTCCGTGGCTTTGAAGGTCTGCCGCGTTTCCCGGCTTTTTTCTTTTTAATTGGTTTTTTCTTTTTCATATTATTCTCCCACTACTCCCAAACGAGAAATTGGCCACGCCCTTAACCAGGTTTGACCAATGATATTTTTTTTGGGTACTGCGCCCCATTTTCTCGAATCGGAACTGGCCCTTCGATTATCTCCCAAGACAAAATATTCATCGGCCTTCAGAGTCATTTCCAAATTGCCCGGAGTATAAACATCATCCAAATAAGCCGACTCGTCCAAAGCAATTTCTTTATCGGGAAGTTCTTGATTTAAAACAAATACTTTTCCGTCTTTTACTTCAACCGTTTCACCGGGCAAACCGATTATTCTTTTGATAAAAAATTGCGACGGATCCAATGGATAACGGAAAATAACCACGTCTCCTCTTTCCGGAACCCCGAAACGATAACCAATTTCGTCAATAATTAAATAATCGCCGTCTAAATAAGTCGGCTCCATCGAAGCGCCTTTGACAAAAAACGGCTGAATCAAAAAATAACGAATGGGAATAATAATCGCCAAAGAAATAATGACAATTTTTAAAATTTCCCATACAAAATTCAACCAGTATTTTGACGACGATACTTTTTTATTTTCTGCCATAAATTCATTATACAAGTTTCTCAATTACAAGGCAAATGTTATAATGAAATTATGAAGCTCGAGCCGATTCTCAAAATAGTCATTGTGCTTGTTTTGCTTGTCTTGATTCCTTTTATTCTAATTTTGATTATTCCTCCCTTAAACGAACTTCTCTCCAGGGAAATAATCGTCATTGGCCGGAATCCGATTGTCAGTCTTGGCCAGCAAATAAACCTTGCTTCGCCGTCAAACTTGAAAAACAAGGAAAGAATCAATTTATTATTCTTGGGTATTCCCGGCAAGGGTTATCATGGCGAAAAATTGACTGATACGATTATCATCATTAATACAACTCCCGAGGGAGAAAAACCAATCGGTATCTCCGTTCCCCGCGACCTATTGGTCAAGGTTCCCGATAAAGATTATTACGCGAAAATCAATTCTCTTTATAATGAAGGTCAAGACGAGAAACAAGGTATAGAAATAATAGAAATCGGGTTAAAAGAAGTTACGGGTTTGAATTTTGATTATTTTGTCGTCTTCGACTTGGACGGAGTAAAAAATTTAATTGACCAATTGGGCGGCATCGACGTCGTGGTCCGGGAAAATATTTATGACCCAAAATTTCCCGCTCCCTACGACTCCTATGAGGTTTTCTCTTTACACAAGGGGGTATATCATTTGGATGGCGAAACCACGCTTAAATACATCAGAAGCCGCAACCAAGCAGGTGGCGATTTTGCCAGAATCGAACGCCAGCAGGAAGTCATCAATATTTTGAAAAGCAAGATTCTTTCTCTGAACTTTATCTGGGACTTTCCCACAATCTTGGGTATCTGGCGAACCATAAACAGTCATACTTATACCAATATCGGCTTGGATGACATAAAATATGCCTGGAATCTGGCGAAAAAAACAAATTTGGATGAAATTAAATTTTCCTCAATTGACACGGAAAATCAACTGCTCGTATCCAATGAAACAATGCTGGGCAACGAAAAAGCCTATATCTTAGAGCCCAAAGCCGGACTGGAAAATTACGAAGAGATAAAAAAATACATTAATCAATTGATAAATAATCTATGATTTTAATCGTGGGATTGGGAAATCCGGAAAAAAAGTACGCAAAAACCCGACACAATATCGGGTTCAGGGTTATTGATACTTTAAGAAACGAACTACCCAACAAGGATATTATTTTATTAAAACCCGAAACATTTATGAATGATTCGGGAAGAGCGGCAAAAGCAATGATTTCCTATTACAAAATACCTTTGGAAAATCTATACGTAATTCACGATGATATTGATTTGCCTTTCGGCACAATTCGCGTAAGCAAAGATTCTTCTTCCGCCGGCCACAAGGGCGTGCAGTCGATTATTGACGAGCTCGGCACGCAAAATTTCACCAGAATCAGAATCGGTATCAGACCGCAAAAAGAAGTAGATACCATCAAATTCGTCTTACAGGAATTCAGTAAAGAAGAAGAAAAACAGTTATTAGAAATAATCAAAAAAGCAGTTGAACAAATCAAGCTGCTTTTTGACTCCTGTTCCTAATCCCACCTGTGAGTGTCTCAGATTTAACCCGCAGGAGCGAGAAAACCTGAAAGCTTTAGATTACTTACCAAATCAAGGAGGGTAGATTTGATTTTCGTCACTCATCAGGCAGGATTAGAAACATGAAATATTCAATTTTTGATTCTACCCTAAGTATAGCATAATAGCAAAAATATGTCAATAGGGGATTTTGAAAACATCGGAAAAATCACTTTACAAGACAAGGACTACCCTGCTATCCTGAAAGAAATCCATGACCCGCCCAAAGAACTTTATATCAAAGGAGAAATTATAAATCAAGACAAAACGGCAATCGGCGTGGTTGGAACCAGAAGATATACCCAATACGGAAAAGAAGTTGCTTTGGATATTGCCGGAAAATTGGCCAAACTGGGAATTACCATTGTCAGCGGCTTAGCCAAAGGCATTGATACTTTTGCCCATCAGGCAGCTTTGGAAAACGGGGGTCGGACAATTGCGGTTCTGGGAAGCGGCATGGATAAAAACAGTTTTTTTCCGCGCTCTAATTATTCTCTATCCGAGAAAATAAGTCAACAGGGAGCGGTAATTTCCGAATATCAGCCAGGAACCCGCGGCACGCATTTCACTTTCCCGCAAAGAAATAGGATTATCAGCGGCCTGAGTTTGGGAGTGGTGGTTATCGAGGCGCCAGAAGAAAGCGGGGCCCTGATTACCGCGACACTGGCTCTTGAGCAAAACCGCGAAGTATTCGCAATTCCCGGCTCGATTTACGAAAAAAATTCCGTTGGCACAAACCGATTGATTAAATTGGGAGCAAAATTGGTCACCGATGTCGAGGATGTTCTGGAAGAACTGAATTTGTCCCATTTATTGACATTGGAAAAGAAAAAGGTTAAACCGGACAATAAAGAAGAAGAAATTATTCTTTCCATACTTTCTGCCCAGCCCGTTCATATTGACGAAATAATCAAAAAAAGCGGACTTTCGGCAGGCATTGTAAATTCCACTTTAATGATTTTGGAATTGAAAAAGGCCGTAAGAAATCTGGGAAAAAATAACTATATTTTATGCAGTTAGTAATCGTTGAATCGCCGACCAAGGCGAAAACAATCAAACAATTTTTGGGCAAGGACTATTCAATCGAGTCCTCTTTTGGTCATGTCAGGGACTTACCGCAAAAAGAATTGGCAATAGATACGGAGCACGACTTTACGCCTAAATACGTGATTATTCCCAGAGCCAGAAAAACCGTAAATCAATTAATGGAAAAGGCGAAAAAATCGCAAAACATTATTTTGGCTACTGACCAGGACCGCGAAGGCGAGGCAATTGCCTGGCACCTCACCCAAGCCCTTAATCTGAAAAATCCGCAAAGAATCGTATTTCACGAAATTACCAAAAGCGCAATCGAAGAAGCCCTGAAAAATCCCCGCAAAATCGATATCGGCTTGGTTGACTCCCAGCAAGCGCGAAGGATTTTGGACCGTTTGGTGGGTTATAAGCTGTCTCCCCTGCTCTGGAAAAAAGTGGCGCGCGGTCTTTCTGCCGGCCGGGTTCAATCGGTTGCCGTACGTTTGGTTGTGGAACGGCAAAAAGAAATCGACGAATTCAAACCGGAAGAATACTGGTCGATTGAAGCATTGCTTCAATCGCAAATCCGAAATCCGAAATCCGAAATCCGAAACGAATTTGCTGCCAACTTAATTAAAAAAGACGATAAAACAATTCCCAAACTGGGAATCAAAACAAAAGAACAAGCCGAAGAAATTGCCACAGACCTGAAAGGACTAGAATATAAAGTAGAGAATATCGAAAAGAAAGAAATTAAAAGATACCCTCTGCCGCCCTTCACCACTTCAACTCTGCAACAGGAAGCTTCCCGCAAACTGAGATTTTCCGCCAAGCAAACCATGTTCATTGCCCAAGAATTATATGAAAACGGATTAACAACTTACATGCGCACCGATTCCCTGAATTTGGCCACTCAGGCAATTTACAAAATCAGGGAAGTAATCAACGACAATTTCGGTAAAAATTACCTTCCGCTAAAACCCAATTTTTACAAAACCAGAACCAAAGGAGCACAGGAAGCACACGAAGCAATCCGACCAACTTTCGCGGAAAGAAAGCCCGAAGACGTCAAAGAATCTTTAAATAAAAATCAATTTAATCTTTACAATCTGATTTGGCACAGAACCATTGCTTGCCAGATGAAACCGGCAATTTTCGATAATACCGTTTTCGATATCAAAACCAGCGAGAGTAAGACCGGACATTTTTACGCCTTAAGAGCCAATGGTCATATTTTAAAATTCGAAGGATTTTTAAAAGCCTGGTCAATGAAAAATGGAGATGTGATTTTGCCGGATATAAAGAAAAATGAATTGCTGGAATTGATAAAACTGATTCCTGGCCAGCATTTTACCGAACCGCCTGCTCCATACAGCGAAGCCACACTGGTCAAGGCATTGGAAGAAAATGGTATTGGCCGGCCGTCCACTTATGCTCCGATTCTGGAAACAATCCAGAAAAGGGGTTATGTGGTTAAAAAAGCCAGATATTTGTATCCGGCTGAAATCGGAATTCTGGTCAACAACCTGCTGGTCGAACATTTCCCGAAAATTGTCGATATTGGTTTTACCGCCAAAATGGAGAATGACTTGGACGATATTGCCGAAGGGAAAAAGAAATGGGTGCCGATAATCGAAAAATTTTATCGGCCGTTCGAAGCGAATTTGAAGCAAAAATATCTCGAAATAAGCAAAAGAAAAATCGTCGATGAAAAATCGGACGAAATTTGCGAAAAATGCGGCGCGCCAATGGTGATAAAAACCGGCAGATTCGGAAAATTCTTGGCTTGCTCGAAATTTCCCAAATGCCGAAACACCAAAAACATCGAAACAACTTTGGGTATCAAATGTCCCGAGTGCGGCCAAGGAGAAATAATGGAAAGAAGAAGCAAAAGAGGCACAACATTTTACGGCTGCAATCAATGGCCGAAATGTAAATTCGCCTTATGGGACTTGCCAACCGGAGAAAAATGCCCAAAATGCGGCTCTTTACTTGTCAAAACCAGACAAAATAAGGTAAAGTGTAGTAATAAGGATTGTGATTATACAAAAGAATAATTAAGCCCAGGTGGCGGAATTGGCAGACGCGCACGACTCAAAATCGTGTGGATGTAAATCCATGAGGGTTCGACTCCCTCCCCGGGCACATTAAAAGGAGGAAAAAATGCATCCGCTTTTAAATACTACTGAATTACAAACACGCATCTATTTTGTCGCCGCTCTTTTATTTTTGGTTTTCGGTATATCAATTCTCGTTAAAGGATTTCGTTCCGGAAAATCAATAAACATCATTCTTGGAGCAGTAATTACTTTTTTTGGACTTCTAATAAGTCTCACTATTCTCTTCAAGAAAAATTAAAAGGGAGCGCCCACGCGCTCCCTGTTTTTTACCCTAAAATACCAATTACTTAATTTTCACTCTCCTTCCCTCAATTTTTAACTTGCCTGTGCAAAAAAGTTTGATTGCTTCGGGAAAAACCTGATGTTCGATTTTCAGTCCGCGTTTTTTGAAGGATTCCAATGTATCATTGTCTTTGACTGGATTTATTTTTTGTAAAATTATCGGTCCGGTATCAACTCCCTCGTCAACAAAATGCACCGTACACCCACCGACTTTTGAACCGTAGCGCCAAGTATCGCCATAACCGTCGGTTCCGGGAAATGATGGCAGCAAAGCCGGATGAATATTGATAATCCGGTTTTTATATTGTCTTAAAAAATATGGAGTCAAAATGCGCATATAACCGGCCAAAACCACCAAATCAATTTCGTGTTTTTTCAAAACTTCAATGATTTTCTTTTCGTGTTCTTCGCGCGGGATATCTTTGTGGTCAATAAAATAAGCCGGAATTTTGGCTTTTTTTGCCCGCTTCAAACCATAGGCATCTTCTTTATTGCTTATCACTACCGCCAAATTACATTTCAATTTCCCGGCTTTGATATGGTCAATAATCGACTGTAAATTCGTCCCGTGCCCGGAAATCAAAACCGCGATGTTTGTTTTTTTCATATTACTATATTAATCAATTTTCCCTTAACAAAAATTACAACTTTTGGTTTTTGGTTTTTGAGCCAAGTTTTTATCTTTTCACTCGCTAAGGCGAGTTTTTCCGCTTCTTCTTTGGAAATTTCCGCACTTACTTCAATTTTATCCCTGACCTTTCCATTAATCTGAATTACCAATTCGATAGTTTCTTTTTTAATCAATTTCTCGTCATATTTTGGCCAAGATTCTTTAAAAATAGAGGTTTTATGACCCAAATTTGCCCAAATTTCTTCACAAATATGAGGCGTAAACGGCGCCAGAATTTTCAGGAAATTTTCCGCGTCTTTTTTTACCAAAACATTATCCTTTTCGCTCCATAAATTCATAAATTCCATCATACTTGCCACAGCGGTATTGAATTTCATATTTTCCAAATCATCGTTGATTTTTTTGATTGTGTAATTTAATTTTTGAATCAAATCTTTGCTGGTTGTTTTTTCGATTTTATCCTTATTCCCGAACAAAACCCAGATTCTTTTCAAGAAACGCCAACAACCCTCAAGTCCTTCGGTGCTCCAGTTTATCGCTTCTTCGTACGGCCCCATAAACATCTCGTATAATCTCAAACTGTCTGCTCCGTATTTTTTCACCACTTCGTCGGGATTTATCACATTACCGAAAGATTTCGACATTTTCCTGCCGTCTTGAGCTAAAACCATTCCGTGCGAACGCCGTTTATTATAGGGTTCAACAGTCGGAACCGCGCCGATATCGTATAAAAACTTATAAACAAAACGGGAATACAAAAGATGAAGATTGGTATGCTCCATTCCGCCATTATACCAATCAACCGGCATCCAGTATTTCAGTTTTTTCATATCCGCCAATTTTTTGTCATTTTTCGAATCGCAATAACGGAGGAAATACCAATTCGAACCAGCCCAATTGGGCATAGTGTCAGTTTCTCTTTTTGCCGGTCCGTTGCATTTGGGACATTTCACACTTACCCATTCTTTAATTACGGCCAATGGCGATTCACCGGTATTGGTTGGCTTATATTTTTTCACATAAGGCAACTCGACCGGTAAATCTTTTTCCAGAACAGGAACTATGCCGCATTTCTCGCAATGAATTATAGGAATCGGCTCGCCCCAATAATGCTGACGGGAAAAAATCCAATCGTGAAGATGGTAATTGATTGTTTTTTTGCCAAATTTATTCTTTTCCAGCCACTCGGTAATTTTTTTAATTGCTTGTTCCGATTTTAAACCATTGAATTGACCGGAATTCACCAAAATCCCGTAATCTACGAACGCATCCTTGGAAATATCGCCACCAGATATAACTTCCCTGATTTCTATTTTGTATTTTTTGGCAAATTCATAATCGCGTTTATCGTGTGCGGGCACAAACATCACCGCTCCCCCGCCGTAAGTGGCAATCACGTAATCGCTGACCCAAATCGAGATTTTTTCGTTATTCAAAGGATTAATCGCAAAAATTCCTTTCAACTGGACGCCGGTTTTTTCTTTTTCTAAGTCCGTTCTTTCCAGTTCCGATTTTTTCTTTGCATTTTCAATATAATTCTGGACCTCGTTCCGGTTTTCAATTTTTTCCGCCAGTTGGCGGATTAATTCATGTTCCGGCGCCAAAACCAAAGCCGTAACGCCAAAAATCGTATCTATTCTGGTAGTGAATACCTCGATAAATTCATTTTCAATTTTAAATTTGACAGTTGTTCCCCCGGAACGACCAATCCAATTTATTTGCTGGGTTTTAATCCTTTCGGAATAATCGACTTTTTCCAAATCGTCAATCAATCTGTCGGCATAAGCGGTAATTTTCAAGACCCACTGTTTCTGTTCTTTTTTCTCGGTTTCCGCTCCGCAACGCTCACATTTTCCGCCGATTACTTCCTCGTTCGCCAAGCCGATTTTGCATTTCGGACACCAGTTAATCGGCATTTCTGCCTGATAAGCCAGTCCTTTTTCGAACATTTTCAAAAATATCCACTGGGTCCATTTGTAATATTCCGGGTCAGTGGTATTTATTTCCCGAGACCAGTCAAATGAAAGTCCCATCATTTTTAACTGTCTTCTAAAATTATCGGTATTCTTTTTGGTTGCTTCCGCAGGATGGATACCGGTTTTTATGGCGTAATTTTCGGTCGGCAAGCCAAAAGCATCCCATCCCATCGGATACAAAACATTATAACCCTCCATTCTTTTTTTCCTGCAAACCGCGTCCAAGGCGGCATAAGAACGAAGCTGGCCAATATGCAACCCGTCCCCGGAGGGATAGGGAAATTCAACCAGAATATACTGTTTTTTCTTTTTGTCAAAATCTTTGGCTTGATATAGGCCAAGTTTCTCCCAATTTTTCTGCCATTTGGGTTCGATTTGTTTCGGATTGTATTCCATATCTTTATTATACCAAATTAAACAACTCTTTTGCGTTTTCGGTGGTTTGTCCAGCTACTTGCTCAAAGCTAACTTCTTTTATCTCGGCGATTTTGCGGGCGACATATTCGACATTTAAAGGCGTGTTTCTGATTTTTCGACGTTCTTCGGGAGTCAAACCCCCACCACCAAAAATTTGGTGTGGGGGTAAATACGGCGCGTCGGTTTCGATTAAAATTCTGTCAAGTGGAGTGTTTTTGATTACTTTATCGTAATCACGGGCATAAGTGATTAAACCAGTAAAACTGATATAAAATCCCAATTTCAGATATTCTTCTGCATAAGACCAGCGACCCATATAACAGTGCAATACGCCACGCAACATGTAACCTGTATCATGTAACAATTTTAAAATTTCGGGAAATAGACGGCGGGAATGAATAATCACCGGCTTATTAACTTCTTTTGCTAATTTTAAATGCTCTACAAAAACTTTTTGCTGTAATTTCTGGATTTCCTCGTCATTTTCGCAAAAAGCGTAATCCAAGCCGCATTCGCCGATTGCCACGACTTTCGGGTTTTTGGCTAATTCTTTAAATTTTTTATAATCAAATTTCTCTTTATTAACATTGTGTGGGTGCAGCGCCACGCTCGTATAGACCCCCTCTTTATATTTCTCCGCAATTTCCACTGCCTTTTTCGATGTTTCGTAGTCAGCGCCGACATTGATCATCCAAATGTCATTACTTAAACAACGACCGATGATTTCCTCTCGGTCGTTTTCAAAATCACTGAAATTAAGATGGCAATGAGTATCGATTAACATTAAATTCTCGGAAATAAGATTTCCGGTTTGCCGGTTTTGATTTGGGTTTTTATTTTTTCGCTCGTTTCGGGCAAAAACGGCGCGATTAAATCGGCGATTTTGGAAATGCAATAAAGCAAATTGTTAATTACTCCTTCCGGCTTTGGATTTTTCCACGGTTTCTCTTTCTCGATATATCCATCGCAAAATGCGATTAATTTCCAAATTTCTTCCAGCGCCTCGTACAGCTTAAAATCCAGCATATCTTTTTCATAAGTCTTTTTGGTTTGTTCTGTTTTTTTTATAATTTCCTTGTCCGGTTTGGATTTCGGGTTTTGGATTTTGAATTTTGTCGCGAGAGTTAAAACCCGAGCGACTAAATTTCCCAATCCATTTGCCAAATCGGCGTTGTATTTTTCGACAAATCTGCTTTCCTGTACATCGCCGTCCTGACCAAAAGGAAATTGCGATAATAGAATATATCTCGCAGCATCGGTTCCGAATTTATTGACTATTTCAATCGGGTCAATTACATTGCCAAGTGTTTTGCTTATTTTTTGTCCGTTAATGGTAAAAAATCCATGAATAAATTCTCTGTCCGGCAGTTTTTTGCCTGCTGCTAACAGCATCGCTGGCCAGAAAATAGCGTGGAATTTCAAAATATCTTTTGCCAATAAATGAATAACTTTTCCGTGTTCCCAATATTTCTTAAATTCTTTAGACCCGTCCCCAGTATAATAATTTAAAAGCGCGTCAACCCAGACATAAACCGTCTGATTTTTATCAAACGGCAAATCAATTCCCCATTTAACTTTTTCTTTTTGGCGAGAAATGGAAAAATCATCGAGTCCCTGTTTAAATAATCCCAGAGTTTCCTTTTTGGCATTTTCCGGACCAATATTTAATTTATCTTTGACAATCAAATCTTCCACTTTGTCCAAATAACTATTCAGTTTGAAAAAGTAATTTTTCTCGCTAATTTTTTTTGGCTCTGTTTTATGATCAGGGCAAAGATTATTCAATAAATCTTTTTCGGTCAAAAATTTTTCACATGCCACACAATAAAGTCCCTTATATTCTTTCTCGTAAACAGCTTCTTTTTCTTTTAATTCGTTCAAAAAATCTATCACTGTTTTTTCGTGATTTTTTTCGGTTGTTCTAATAAAATAATCGTATTTTATGCCCAATTTCTCCCAGGCGAGCTTGAAAAACTCGCTGTTTTTATCGCATATTTCCTGTGGCGTTTTTCCTGCTTTTTCCGCTGCTTCGGCAACCTTTGCTCCATGCTCATCGGTTCCGGTTAAAAAGAAAATGTCTTTTCCTTGTATTCTAAAAAACCGCGTCAAAACATCGGCTGCCAGGGTTGTATAGGCGTGCCCTATATGCGGCTTGTCATTTACGTAATATATCGGAGTTGTAATTAATATCTTTTCCATATTACAATTACAAACTCTCCTCTTGGTTCGATTTTGTCGATAATTTCACTGATTTTACCCCTGTAAATCGTTTCGAATTTTTTGGTTAATTCGCGTCCGACTACTATATCAAAATTATTAAAATTATTCAATTCTTTTAAAGTTTTTAAAATCCTGTACGGAGATTCGTATAATATTACGGGGTGTTTGTATTCATTAACTTCTTTAAAAAATTTCTGCCTGCCTTTTTTGTGCGGCGGAAAGCCGAGAAAAACAAATTTATCCATAGGAAATCCGCAAATACTGGCAGCTGAAATTATCGCACTCGGACCCGGAATCGGAATAATCTCCAAATTACTCATCAACTCACCTACCAATATGTTTATTAACTTATTACCGGGATCTGATATGCCGGGGGTGCCGGAATCAGAAATTAAAGCCAGATTTTTGTCTTGTTTCAGTAAATCTTTGATATATTCTATTTTTTTAATGTTGCTATGCTGATGATAACTCTCGATTGGCGTTTGGATATTGTAATAATCGAGCAATTTTTTGCTTTTCCTTGTATCCTCGCACAAAATCAAATCAACTTCCTCTAAAGCGTGCAAAGCGCGAATCGAAATATCCTTTAAATTGCCGATTGGAGTTGCCACAATATATAATTTTGGCATATAATTTAGTATAAGATTAAATTTTTATATTCGCAATGATTTTCACTCCTCACATTGTAGTCGGCGCAGTTATCGGAGCCAAGACCCACAATCTTGGCTTGATTATAATTTTTGGGCTTCTTAGCCATTTTATTTTAGACATGATTCCCCATTGGGATTATCACAATGAAGGCATCATAAATTACAGAAAAATAAAAGATTTCAGAGCGCTTATTTTAACTCTTCTAAAAATAACGCTTGATGGGTTAATTGGATTGTTAATTGTTTTTATTATGATTAAGTTAAAAGGTTCGATAAATACAAAATATTTGTTCTTTATTTTGGTAGGAATATTTGTATCTGTTTTACCCGATGTTCTGCTCGGATTGACGCGTATATTCGGACGGGGCAAACTTTCCGAAAAATATATCCATTTTCACGGTGAAATAATCCATCAGCATAAAGAAAAAGAAGGCAAAATTACCTTCCTTAGTTTATTTACCGAGATTTTAGCGATTATAATCAGTATAATTATGTTCTTTTCTTGATTAAGTCTTTTACAAATTCGGCAAATACCGCGGTAAGCGGAACAGCTAAAACCATTCCCGGAATACCACCCAATTTTCCGCCAATCAACAAAGCTACAATCACGATTATTGGATTAAGGCCAACCACCTTACCAATAACCAACGGAGCAATTAAATAGTTTTCCAATTGTTGAACAACCACATAGAGAATCAAAACCCACAAACCCATTATCGGTGCCTGTAAAAATCCCAAAATTACCGCCGGAATCCCAGCCAATACCGGACCGATGTAGGGAAAGATTTCCAAAATCCCGGCTAAAACGGCCAGAAAAATAGCATATTTGATGTGCAGAAAATAAAGACCGACATAAACCAAGGTGCCGACAATTAAGCCCAAAAATACTTGTCCCTGCAGCCAGCGACCCAATTTTTTCTGAGCTCTTTCCCAAAGATCTAAAATGTAATCCCGATGCTTAAACGGACTAATCGAGCCCAAAATCTTTTGCACCCCCCTTTTCTGAACCGAAAGATAGAATGAAATAACCAAAGCCAAAATAAAGGAAAAAATCCCGCCGAATATATCGATAAAGGTCGAAAATAAGTCCAGATTCTGCAGGCGATTTTGTAGATTATTCAAAAATCTCTGAAATTGATTTATTAAGCTCTCGTATTTGGAAAAAGCTCTTTGAAAAGACGTAAATTTCAGGCTTAAACTTTCGATATATTCCGGAAAATTAGAAGACAGATTCTTTACGTCCTGGATAAGCGGCGCTACAATCAAAGAAATCAGAAAAACCAAAAGCCCGATTACCACAACATAAACAATCAGAGCCCCGAGAACGCGGGGTATTTTTATTTTCTCCAACAAATCCACTGCCGGAGCAACGGCCGAGGCAACAATCAGGGCAAAAATAAAGATAATAATCACATCGCGAATCAAATAAAGAAATATTATAAAAAGAACAACTAAAGCTACTTTAAAAATCGTAGCCCAGGAAATATGAATTGTTTTTGATTCTTCGGTTGCCATTTTAAATCTTTAATAATTTCTCAAATTTTTTCTTATCTTCAAACGGCCCAATCAGAGCCAAATTCAGCTTTTCCGGCCGAAATATGTCTTTAGCCACTCTTTGAATGTCGTTTGCTGTCACCGCTTCTATTTTAGCAAATTTTTCTTCCAGCGTCAAAATCCTATTTTCTATAAGTTCCTGACCCGCATAAAAACCCGCTTGCTCATCCGATTCTTCCATGGCCAAAATTGTTCTTCCCTTTATAAAATCTTTTGCCTTTCTAAGCTCTTCTTTATCGACTTTTTTATCTCTAATCAGTTGATAATTTTCGAGAATTATCTGAATCGCCCTGTCCACTCGATTATTATCAATACCTGCTCGAGTATACAAATATCCGGTATCGGTGGCGGCATCGATTCCCGTCCTGACGTAATAGGCCAATCCTTCTCTTTCTCTTATTTTGATCCAGAGCCGAGAACTCATGCTGCCCCCCAAAATTATGCTCAATATGTTCAAGACGTATTTATCGGAATGGAAAATATCATAACCCCTGACACCCAAAACAAGATGTGTCTGGTCGGTTTTTTTGTAATGAATCAGAGTTTCCGGTCTTTTTTGTTTTTCGATAACCTTATTTTTTTTCGGAGACGAAACTACGTTTATGGCTTCAAAATAATTTTGGATTTTATTTTTAACATCACGATTAATATTTCCGGCCGCGGCGATCACCGTATTATGAGACGAATAATGGCTTTTTAAATAATTTATAAAATCCGTTCTGGTCATTTTTCTTATTGTTTCTTTTTCTCCCAAAATCAACCATCCAGCAGGCTGATTTTTGTAAAGCAATTTATCCCATAAATCTCCGACATGTCTGCTGGGATTGTCCAAATACATATTCAGTTCTTCGATAATTATTCCTTTTTCACGTTCTATCTCTTTTTGGTTAAGCTTGGAATTCAAAAATATATCCGAAACCCAATCCAGGGCCAAATCTACATGCTTGCTGTCTACTTTTGCCCAGTAGCCGGTAACCTCTTTGTCGGTAAAAGCATTGTACTCTCCACCGACCCTGTCCAGCGTCTCGGCAATAGCCAGAGTATTCGGTCTTTTTTTCGTCCCCTTGAAAAACATATGCTCCAAAAAATGAGAAATGCCGTTGATATTTTTTGTTTCGTATTTCGAGCCCGTGCCGACCAAAACTAAAACAGTCACTGCCCTGGTGTTTTTCATCGGAACAGTGACTAATCTTAGTCCGTTTTTCAAAGTAAATTTTTGATACGGTTTATTCATTTAATTTATCTTTTAAATAGTCTTCCAGTTCATCAATTTTTATTCTTTCCTGCTTCATTGTATCCCTGTCGCGGACCGTCACATCGTTTTTTTCCAAACTATCGAAATCTACGGTTATACAATATGGGGTTCCCGCCTCATCCTGGGCATAATATCTTTTCCCGATATTCCCTCTATCGTCCCAGACAGCTAAAAATTTATCTTTCAACAAATCATAAACGCTTCTGGCTTTTTTTATCAATTCCGGTTTATTGGCCAAAAGCGGAAACACAGCCACTTTTCTCGGCGCTATGGACGGCTTTAATCTTAAAACTACTCTTTTCTCTCCTTTTATTTCTTCTTCGTTGTAGGCCTCGGATAAAATTGCGAGCATTGTTCTTTCCATTCCGAAAGACGGTTCGATAACGTGCGGGAAAAACTTTTCATTGGTCTTTAAATCCGTATATCTTAAATCTTTGCCGCTTTTTTCCGAATGATTCTTTAAATCATAATCACTGCGATAAGCTAATCCATAAAGTTCTTTAAAACCGAATGGAAAATTATATTCGATATCTTCGGTATGTTTGGAATAATGCGCAAGCTCTTCTTTTTTGTGCTCGCGCCACTTGATATTTTTCTTATTAGCTCCCAGTCCCAAAAGCCATTTTTCAATTGCTTTTTTCCATTCCTCGAAATATTTTTTCCAATCTTTTTCCTTGATAAAATATTCTATTTCCATCTGTTCGAATTCGAGCTTCCTGAAAATGAAGTTTCCCAAAGTAATCTCATTTCTGAACGCCTTGCCAACCTGGGCAATGCCAAAAGGAATTTCCGGATGAAAACTGTCGATAATGTTCTTGAAATTAACAAAAATCGCCTGGGCTGTTTCCGGACGCAGATAGGCAATCGAGGAAGAATCCTCAACCGGACCGACAAATGTTTTAAACATTGGAACAAATTTCTTGGGCTTTGTTAATTCGCCTCCACATTCCGGACATTCCTTCTCTATTTGATCCACTCGAAAACGCTTATGGCATTTCTTGCATTCCACTAAAACATCAATAAAACCTTGGGTATGACCGGATGCTTCCCAAATTTTGGAATTCATCAAAATTCCGCCATCCAAACCGTAAATATCGTCTCTGTCCTGAACGAAATTTTTCCACCAGCTTCGCAAAATATTGTTTTTCAATTCCACACCCAATGGACCAAAATCAAAAGTATTGGCTAAGCCTCCATAAATATCGGAGCCAGGATAAATAAAACCCCGACGCTTGCAAAGTGAGACAATTTTTTCCATTAAATTTTCCATAAATTATTTATTCCACTACACGACTCTTGGTGTATGCCGCATAAGGGTCGTCAGGAATACCGGTATCGATTTCTCCGGCTGAATCCGTCAATGTATTATTGGTAAAAATATCTTTTCCCTCGACATAAGAACGATTTATCAGTGTCGGCGTTGAACCTACCTGATTAATCGATGGGGTAAGTCCAATCTGGAATATGACTTCATAAACGGGCAAAATATATCCCACACCGGCCGGCACCCTCGGAATTTCCCAGGATACTTCTTTGGTTCTTTCATTGTAATAAATCTGACTATCCGAAACCTTATTAACGGAGTAATTAGACCAGATTATTCCCTGGGGTAAAACCGCATTAATCTTTACATTTTCCAAATCATTGGAGCCATTCGTAATCTGCCAATGAACGGTATAGGTGGTTAAAGAATCAACCTTCGGAGGAAGCGGACCCGTATTAAAAATACCGCTTGCCGGTTCGTTATAATAAACTTTGGTTTTGATGCTTAGCTCGCTGTTAATTTTACAGCTGAATTCTTTGGCGATTTTCAACTCCGGCACGGCGAATTTCGCCGGCACGGTCAGGGTTCCGATTTCGGCTGAAATAATTGCCTGAAAATTTTTATCGTTATAACCAGTCATCGGCATCGGTCTTTTCAATTCTACGGAAAAATCAACACTGCCGGATTGATTTGGTTCTAATAAATTCAATTCCGGCACCTCTCCTCCGGCCCAGGTTATAATATTTTCCCGGCTGTCAAAAAACCCGATACCCATTGAATTAATTTTCCTAAAATCAAAAACACTGTCCTCGAGATAAACTTTCAAAATCAGTTCTCTCAAGGCCACGTCGGTGTTATTTTTGAATTCTATTGTATAATTCAAAACCTGGCCGGGATTAAGATTACATGTCTCGTTATCGACTCTTTCCAATCCTATATTTAGCAACAAAGGAGACTGAGCGATTTTCGTATAATAGTCCGAACGGCTGTATTGCAGATAATCCTCGTTTTCCAATTTGCTAACCGTGACTCTTAAAATCTTGTCCTCTCCTTCCTGACCCTCTAAATTTCCCACTAAATTAATACTTCTTTTTTCGCCTGCTTTCAGATTGTCCAATTGCCAGATATTATTTGTCCCTTCAACCGGTTCAGGATTGATATCTTTGACTTTGAAATCCTTATTGTATTCGGCTTCTATTTTTAAATCGGAAATATCCTTGTTGGTTTTATTTTCGTATTCAACTAAATAACTGACTTCTTGACCTGCCATGGCGTTGTCCGGGCCGTCGATTTTTATACCGATTAAAACCGCATTGATTTCCAGTCTGGTGGAAGCGGTATTTTCAAAACGAGAATTGATATTTTTCGGCTGATAATCCAATGTTGCGGTTATGTTTTTTGCTTCTCCCTTTTCTCCGACAATCCTTACGTTAAACTCTTGCTGACCTCCCGATTTGCGATTAATGGTTTTTAAGCTTCTTTGCTCCCGATGAAGTTCTCTGCCCTCCAGAGAAAATATACCGGACGGAAAATCAAGGGTAAGATAGGCGTCATCCAAATTAACCCGATTGTTATTTTGGTATTTGATTGTCAGAGTAATTTCTTTCCCCGAAGCGATGTCCTGCGGAAAGGTAATGATCACTTCGATATTCGCACGACTGAAAGAAAGACGGCCGCGAATAATCGCAGCAACAGCAATCAAAAGCAGAATTACAACTATCGCAACGATGGTTTTGGGTAGATTTTTTCTGCTGAATAGAGAAATCAACCCTCTTCTTTTTTTTGGTTGTTGAGTCTGTCGCGGATAAATTGGCTGCTGGTCGATTTCCTTAATCCGAAAATTATCCTCCATACTTTATATTATATAACATTAATAGATATCTTTTAACTCCTTTATCGCTTCCGGACTATAACCGAGCAATTTAATCAAATTTTTCTCGAAATCGGATACAGCAGATTTGAAAGCAATTTTACCTTCATTGAGGCCTTTAAAGGTAATTAAAATCAATTTCCAAATATCTTCATCGCATTCTTCTCCTATGATCGCCTCATCAATCAAATCCGCCAGTTTTTCGGCGATTTTTATTTTTTCCAAATCATTTTTGATGTTTAAAAACTGGTCCTTGATTATTGCGTCCTTTAAAATCAAAATGTTTTTTCCTTCAACCAAAATCATTTGCACCCAAGAAATCGGCTCGATACTGTATCTTAATTTACTTTCCAGTTTTTTCACTCCCTTTGCGGAAATACTGATCTTTCCCAGTTTTTGACTATAAACAATCAAAAGCCGATCGACTTCATTCGCATCGGCTGATTTTAAAATAATCGCTTCGGTTTTAATCATGGTCAAATAATTTTAAATATTTTCTTTCCCAACTTATACCCACAACAATGTCTTAAAATTCCCAAATATGACTGGAGATTTTTCTGGTTTATTCTTCTAAGCATTCTTATTTTGGTTTTTGTTCTTAAAACTCGACAATGCGGCAGGGTTATGTAGCCGAGAAAATCAATGCCTTGATTGTACTTCCTGATTATAATCTTATCAGGATGAAGAGATAATTTCAATTCATTTCTCAAGAATCGGTTTATTGGAATAATTATATTTTCCAGATAATCCTTATTTCTTTCCAAAATCACAAAATCATCAGTATAGCGGATATAATATTTTACCCTCAATTTGTGTTTTATAAATTGGTCTAATTCATTCAAATAAATATTCGCGAAATACTGGCTTGTAAGATTACCGAGTGGGATGCCTTTGCTTTTTGTTATCTGAAAGCTATCAATAATTTCGTGGATTAGGTTTAAAATATCTCTATCTTTAATTTTTCGTTTCAATATTTCAATCAAGATCTCGTGGTCTATGCTATTAAAAAACTTCTTGATATCACATTTTAAACAACAAAAATTAGTTTTATTGCTATTGTTCTGTTTTAAAGAAAATTGTTTTAGGCGATTTACTGCTTTGTGCGTACCTTTGTTTATACGGCAAGAATAAGAGTCAAAGATAAATATCTTGTCATAAATTTGTTCAAGATATTTTGAAATTAAATGGTGAATGATTCTGTCACGGACAATGGCTTTGTGAATGTGACGGATTTTTGGGTCTTGAACGTAAAACGAGGTATAATCCGAGTGTTTATAACTTTTATTCTTTAAATCTTGGTATAATTGAAATATATTATTTTCTAAATTAAATTCAAATTCCAATACATCTTTCCTTTTCGTTTTTCCTTTTTTGAATTCATTCCAAGCGAGAAATAAATTCTCTAAAGTTATTAAATGGTCGAAAACTTTTAATTTTTGATTTTTAATTTTTAATTTATTTTTATGTCTACTAATGCCCCCCCCCAGTCACTTCAATGCGCCGATTTTGCATAAGATTGTTGAGTTGTATAAAAAGATTTATTTATTATCACCAAAAATTCCGAAAAAAGATAAATTTGGAATTTGGCTCAAGATAGAAAGTATTTGTTTAGATACGGTAAATCTAATAATCACCGCTTCGCTAGAATTTAGAACAAATAAATTACCGATATTAAATTCTGTTAGAATTAAAATTGAAACCTTAAAACGACTAATTAGAATTTGCGAAGACTTAAACATTATTGAGAATAAATATTATATAAATATCGAATTCGATTTGTGCGAAATATCTAAAATGGCAAATGGTTGGATAAAATATTTATTAAAGAAATCCCGTTAAAGCGGGATTTCTTCTTTGAATCTCGGAAACTTCTCGCGAGAGCGCAGGTTGTCATTGGCATTGTCAGGGTTATACCAGTTCACATTGAGCTTGTCATTGAACCTGTTCCAGTTCACGTTCGGCACGTTACCATCAGTATAGCGCGAACCCGATAATTTGTCTGATTTCATCTAATTCACCGATAATCTTTTACAAAATTATCTGAGTTAACCGATTCTTTGTCGGAAATTTTTTATGAGGCAGTCCGACTAAAATTGGACATCCTCACCAAAATCAGACAAGCAGTTTCTTGATTCGTGGCAAACCGCTATCCCGACATTACGTCAGGACCAGTTGTATTAGCCAATCATATTGTATCATAAAGTTTTAAAAAACGAAAAGAGGGATTTGACCAAAGTCAAATCCCTCAAGGTTACAAGGAACAAGGAAAAAGGTTAAGAAACTGTCTCGCGAGAGCGCAGGACGCCAACGGCAACGTCAGGGTGATACCAGTACACATCGAGCCCGTCACTGAACCTGTGCCAGTGCACGCTCGGCACGTGACCATCAGTAAAGCGCGAACCCGAGCAGAGAGTGACGTTATTCACATCCAAGTGTTTGCCAGTTTCTCGGAAATACTTGAATTCGTGAACAAGTCGCTCGCTCAGAGTCTCGGTGGAAAGATTTTCGTCCTTCACTCGGTTTGCAGATTTGTTCTTGTGAACTTCGTCCGCTTCCCGAACATCTCTGACCCAGATGGCATAAGAGCTATCTTTGGGGTCGCGCTCATTCCGAACTACAAGGTCGTTGAGCGATTTGTCCGAGTATTTCCAGACTCTGAAGAAATTCTTCATTGCCTGAAACACTTGCTCGGGCAGGATACCTTGGGCGATGATGAGCAGACGCCAGCCAGGGCCTGGGCATTTGGGAATGCTGAAATTTGAAAAATCTACCTTCATTCCCAGACATTCCTGATAGAATATCTGCCAGCTCGCCTTAAGTTCGGCAAATTGGTCCACGCCCTTGAGCACAATCTTGGCAAAGGGATTGCGGTGCTCTACGAACATCTGAACCTGCTCCAAGGTCAAACCCTTGCCCGGCTCCAGGAGTCCTCGCCAAAGCTGTTGAAAGATTTCTTTAAACAGCTTAGCAACTTTCTCCAGCCAGTCCGGCATTTGATCCGGACGAACGACCATTGTCTTTTTCATGGCCGTATCTCCTTTTTCTGTTTTGCTTGGATTTATCCCACATAAATTCGGGATAGACAAAACAGAATTTATTCGAAACTCTATTTAAAGAGCTGATTTATATTCTACCTACATTATAGCAAATTGATTAGACTTTGTCAATAGTCAACGGCGCGTCTGCTTTGAAAACAATATCCTCGGCAATGACTTGCTTTTTGATTTGCTCTTTGTTCTTTTCGACAATATCTTTGTTTTCCGAATAATAAACTCGAATTTTATCTTTGGGAGTTAAGCCGGCATCTTTTCTTTTTGCCTGAATTTGACGAATAAAATCTCGAATTAGTCCTTCTTCTTTCAGCTCTTCTGTAATTTTTGTATCCAAAACCACTCCTTCTTTAACTTTTTCATCCAAAATAACTTCTTTAACATTTACTTCGTCTTTTATTAAATTAAGCAATTCGGTTTGGAGCTTTGTATTTTGCCTGCCTGCCGGTAGGCAGGGAATTTGGATTTTGCTAAGCGGCTGCCTCACCTTTATTCCAGCTTCCGCTCTTTTCTCCAAGCCTAAACTGCAAATTTCTCTCACCTGCTCCATTTTTTCTTCCAAATCTTTATCAATTAATTTTTTGTTTACTTCTGGCCAGTCTTCCAGATGAACAGATTCTTTGTCGCTTCCTAATTCCCGATAAATATAATCAGCTGCGAATGGCATTGCCGGAGCCATTATTTTTGATAATTCCAACAATACATATTTTAAGGTTTTTGCAGCTTTTTCTTTTTCTTTTTTGTTTTCGCTCTTGAATCTTTCCCGCGAACGCCTCAAATACCAGGTCGATAAATCATTGATAAATTGCTCAATCGGCTTGGTTGCCTGATTTAAATCATATTTATTATATCCATCGGTAATTTCTTTTTTCAAAGATTCGATTTTGGAAAGAATCCACTCATCCAAAAGGTTATCGCTTTTTACATCAACTTTAACATCCAATTCGAACATTTTGTAAAAAGAAAAAACATTCAATAAAATCAACAAAACTTTTTTCACCACTTCATCCACCGCTTTTTCGGAAAAACACAAATCTTCTGTTTTCATTACCGGCGAAGTGGCCAAATAATAACGAACCGCATCAGCCCCGTATTTTTCGAAAACACTCATCGGGTCGGGATAATTATTCAAGTGTTTTGACATTTTCTTGCCATCTTCCGCCAAAACCATCCCATTAACAATCACATTTTTGAACGCTTCGCTATTTTTAAGTGCGGTCGACAAAACGTGCAGATAATAAAACCATGCCCGTGTCTGGTCCGGGCCTTCGGCAATAAACTCGGCTGGAAAATTTTTCTCGAATTTCTCTTTATTTTCAAAAGGATAATGCGCCTGACCATAGGGCATCGAGCCTGACTCGAACCAACAATCCAAAACATCGGAAATTCTTTTCATCGTGCCGCCGCATTTGCATTTGAAACTGATTTTATCCACAAAATGCTTATGTAAATCAATGATTTTTTCGCCGCTCAGTTCTTCCAGCTCTTTTATGGAACCGATTACTTTTTTCTCTTTACATTTGTCGCAAATCCAAATCGGAATTACCGAGCCCCAAAATCTCTGACGGGAAATTGCCCAGTCTCTCGCTCCTTCAAGCCATTTGCCGAATCTTCCCTCCTTGATGTGTTCCGGCACCCAATTTATTTTTTTGGCGTTTTTCAATAATTTTTCCTTCAACTCGGTTATATTCACAAACAAAGATGAGGTTGCGTAATTCAAAAGCGGAGAATCGCAGCGGTAGCAAAAAGGATAAGAATGGGTAAATTTCTCGGTTTTGAAAACAAGATTTTTCTTTTCAAGACAATCTATAATTTTTTTATCCGTCGACTGTGGCTTGTCTTTCGGTTTAACTTCCAAGTCCTTAAAATCAATCACGTCATCAATAATCTGCCCGTTCATTTTAACGTGTTGAATAAAAGACAAATTCTTTTCTTTACCCAGATTCATATCGTCTTCGCCAAAAGCCGGTGCAATATGCACAACGCCCGTCCCGTCTTCTATGGTTACGAAATCGGCCAATTGAATAGTGTAAAGATTTTCTTTATTTTTTAAATCTTTATCCAAGAAATAATCGAAAAGCGGCTTGTATTTTTTTCCTTCCAAATCTTTGGCGTTTATCTTTCCGACGATTTCATGTTTTTTATCCTTAAAAATCGATTCCAGGTTCTGCTCGACCAAAATATAATTTCCGTCATCGGACCTGCCTGCCGGCGAGGCAAGTTTAACTTTGACATAATCAAGCTTTTTACCCATTGCCAAGGCAACATTACCCGGTAATGTCCAAGGAGTTGTTGTCCAAGCTAGAACATAGGTCTTCGGCTCATCTACTAATTCGAATTTGGCAATAACGGATATATCCTCAATATCCTGATAATTATCGCTTACTTCGTGTTGGGAAAGCGTGGTCTCGCACCGCGGACAAATATGCATTGATTTATATCCTTCGTAAATCAGCTTTTTATCCCATAATTGCCTGAAAACCCACCAGATGCTTTCCATGTAATTCAAATCCATTGTCTTGTAAGCATTATCCATATCTGCCCATCTGCCTAATCTCCCGATTACCTTTTTCCACTCTTCCGTATAAGTTAAAACCTTGCTTCTCGCTGTCTCGTTAAATTTATCGACGCCAATTTCTTCGATATCCTTTTTGTGTTTTAGTCCCAATTCTTCCTCAACGATATTTTCGATCGGCAAGCCGTGGCAATCCCATCCCCACTTCCTTTCCACGCGATAACCTTGCATTGTCCAGTAGCGGGGAACGATATCCTTCATTAAACTGGCAACAATATGACCATAATGGGGCGTGCCAGTGGCAAATGGCGGGCCGTCATAAAATACAAAATCGCCCTTGGGTGATTTTTTGTTAAGGGATTTTTCGAAAATCTTTTTTTTCTGCCAAAATTCCAATATTCTTTTTTCTATTTCCGGAATATTTAACATAATTTTTTCAATTCTCCGTTTTTTATTCCAAATCTTTTCCCGTCTTCCTTTTCTTCCGCCTCACCCAATCCTTTGACTATAACCTGCAGAGAAAACAGAAGGGCGCCGTGGCTGACGATTAAAATGTTTTTGTTTTTGTGTTTTTTGTTAATAGCTTTAAAAAAATTATTCATTCTTTTTCTGATATCCCGATAATTTTCTCCTTTCTGCGGCCTTTTTACAAATCGTTTTAATCTGTCTCTGAAGAATCCTTTCCATTTTTCCTCGTCCTTACCATTAAATACGCCGAATTCCATTTCTCGTAATCTTTTATCGAAATTTATTTTTACTCCCAGGCTATCGGCAATTAATTTTGCGGTTTGTTTTGTACGCAACAAATCAGAAGAAAATATCAGATCAATTTTCTTTTTCTTCAATACCGGAATTATTTTCTTGATTTGTTTTTTACCCTCGGCAGTAAGCGGGTTATATCTTTTTTCCGGCCAACAACTGACAAAATGGTATTTGTTGGAGCTCGCCTGCCCATGCCGCAAAATAAAATAGGTGTTATTTAACTTCATTTTTACATCTTTTTAGGTTTCGAGATTCCCATTAAATCCAGGGCGTTTTCCAAAACAATTTTCGTGGCCACAGCCAAAGCAAGCCGACTCTTTTCTAATTCCTTATTTCCGCCAAGAACTTTGCATTCGGTATAAAACTTATGAAAATAAGCAGATAAATTAAGAGTATAATGCGGTAGTCGCTGAACCTGATAATCCATGGCTGTATCTTCTATGATTTCCGGAAATTTTACCAGTTCTTTAATCAAATCCAATTCGGTGGGATGACTCAATAAAGATAGATTTATATCTTTTATTTTGGAACTTTTCGCTTTTTTCAAAATGCTGTTTATACGAGCATAGGCATACTGAACATAATAAACCGGATTTTTCTCTGATTTTTCTTTAGCTAAATCCAAACTAAAATCCATGTGTCGATTGGCCGAATACATCAAAAAGAAAAATCTTACCACATCACGACCAACCATCTTAAGTAATTCGTCCATCGCCACAAAATTTCCCTGGCGTTTGGACATTTTTATTTTTTTCCCTTTTTCCAGAATGGTAAGAAACTGACACAAAATCACATCCAGCTTTCCTTTGTGTCCGATTGCCTCTACTCCGGCCATTAGTCCAGGCACATTGCCGTGATGGTCGGCGCCCCAAATATTGATTACTTTATCAAATTTTCTTTCCTGAAATTTATTGTAATGATACGCAATATCATTGGCCAAATAAGTTTTTTCGCCGTCTTTTTTTATCAAAACTCTGTCTCGCGTATCGCCAAATTCACTACTTTTAAACCAAATTGCATTTTCTTTCTCGTACAATAATCTCTTGTCTTTCAAAAGTTTAATAATCTTATCAATTTTTCCTGTTTTATGTAAATCACTTTCAAAAAACCATTTATCGTATTTTATGCCCAGTTTATCGGTTGTTCTTTTTATCATTTTATCAACAATAATTTTTGCCGCTTTTTCACCGGCTTTATAGGGATCTTTCTCTTTAATCTTTTTACTCAATTTGTTGATATAATCTCCTTTATATTGGACTTCATTATCTTTTAATATTGAATGTCCGAGAGCCAAAATCTGCATACCTGAATTATTAACGCAAAATTCTTTTTCCGCTTTGTAACCGGCGAAATTGAAAATATTCGCCAAAACATCACCCATTGGTCCGCCGCGGGCATTGGCAACGGTCAAGGGACCGGTCGGATTGGAAGAAATGAATTCGACCTGAACTTTTTTATTTTTACCGATATCCAGTTTGCCGAATTCATTTTCTTTTTTCAAAATCGTTTCGATTTGCTCCTGTAAGAATTTCTGGCTTAAAAAGAAATTTATGAATCCCGGCGGCACAATTTCAATTTTTCTGAAAAAATCATTATTAATTTTTGATTTGATACTCTCGGCGATTTCCATCGGGTTCTTTTTTAATTTTTTAGCCAAAACCAAAGCCACGTTAGTGGCATAATCGCCAAAATTCTCGTTTTCCGGCGATTCAACCGTAAAATCAACCTGCTCTCCGATTGTTTTAGAGATTATATCTCTTATCCGGCTTTTAATTGTCATTGATTTAATTTTAGCTTAATTGGCTTAATTTTAAAAGCCCCGCAGCTGCGGGGCTCTATCCTTATTTTGTTTTGGTTTCTTCGACGATTTTTTTGAAAATATCAGGATGGAATTCGGCCAGCTGGGACAGAATTTTTCTGTCAATAATAATATTGCTTCTTTTCATGGCATTGATAAACCGGCTGTAAGAAATACCATTTTTACGGCAGGCGGCATTGATTTTTATATTCCAAAGCTGGCGAAATTCCCGCTTTTTGGCGCGTCTATCGCGATAAGCATAAGTCCAGGCGTGCTTTAAGGCATCTTTGGCCAATCTAAATTTGGCTTTTCTCCCCCATTTAAAGCCCTTTGCCTGTTTGATGATATTTTTTCTGCGTTTCCTTTTGGAAACACCTCTTTTGACTCTACTCATATGATTAACCTTGAATATTCATTAGTTGTTTGGCGGTGCTCGTTTTTACCCTTTTAAAACCTTTCTTTTTTCTTCCTTTTTCTCCGGATTGTCCGGCATTCAAATGATCCTGATGCTGTGGTCTACGCATCAGTTTTTTGTTTTTTGTTATCCTAAATCTTTTGCTTACTGATTTTTTGGTTTTCCCTGACATATGATTGTGCTTATTCCGAAAGGATTTCTTTTTATTTCGTCTTCGCTGCGAAACTCCGATTTTATAATCGATAAAAATGAGATTAATTTTTCCCTGGCCAAATCTCCGTGTGCCTTTTCCCGTCCTCTTAATTTAAGCTCTACTTTGACCTTATGGCCGTCTTTCAAAAATTCGTCAATTTGTTTCGCTTTTATCTCTGAATCGTGAAGAGAAGTGGTAAATCCGATTCTTATTTGTTTTAACTCTTGTTTTTTCTGTTTTGCTTTCTGCTTTCTTTCTTTCTTCTCCTGCATGTATTGATATTTTCCGGAATCGATTATCTTGCAAATCGGCGGTTCGGTTTTTCCGGATATTTCCACCAAATCCAATTCTCTTTCCTTGGCCATTTCAATGGCTTTAAACGTATCTAAAATCCCCAAATTTTTTCCGGTTTCGTCAATTACTTGAACTTGGGGAGCGCGAATAGCTTCATTTGCCTTAATGACGGGTCTTCTATTAAATTTTCTGAAAAATGATCTTTTAAAAATAGGTTTTATTTTAATTATTAATGGAGGCGAGGAGAATTGAACTCCTGTCTCGAAGACTTTTCAAAATAATTCTACAAGCTTATTCTGTTTGATGTTTTTTGACTATTTGGATAAAAACAGACAAAAATCCAAATAACCTATCCTGATTTTATTCAGCGTATCGGCTCAGGAAACCGAGACACCTATCTCAAAATGCCATTACGGCACTATAACATTTCAAGTACCCATTGAGAATAGCAATTGAAATGGCTGAAGTGTTAAGCTACAGCAGGTGCAAAATTTACTGCACTTATGTTTTGCTAGGTTTTAACGAGCTAACTAACATCCTCGACTTGCTTATCTTAAAAATATCCCCGATCGAAACCTATCGCCCCCAAGTCATTGCTTCGCAATGGAATTTCTAATTTCTAAATTCTAACCCTTTAAACGGCGTCCAATCTCTCGTTCCATATCGCGCTTCTTTATGGTTTCTCTCTTATCGACTTTTCTTTTTCCTCTTGCGAGCGCAAATTCCAATTTTATCTTAGACTTCTTAGTATATAGCCTTAAGGGTATCAATGTCAATCCTTTTGCCCTGGATTTGCCGATTAAAGACCTGATTTCCGATTTTTTCAACAATAATTTTCTGCTTCTTTGCGGGTCATAGTCTTTGGGAGTATTGGCCGGCTGATAAGCCGGAATTAAGGCGTTAAGCAAATAAAATTCATTCTCTTTATTTACTACATAAGAACCGACCAAGCTAACATGGCCGGTTTTTATGGCTTTAACTTCATGGCCATAAAGCACCAAACCGGCCTCGTACGACTCCAAAAGCTCATAATCATAACTACTCTTCCTGTTCTCCGCTAATGTCTTCATCTTTTGAAGGTTTTTTATGACTTACCTCTTTATGCCACTCGTCCAATTTTTTATCAACAACCTCATCGACAGTATCAATAATTTTCGAAAGCTTTTCCTGAACTTTTTCGTCGCTGGCTATCCTTTCCAGGACTCGAGGAATGGTCATTTTTTTTCTTCTTTTCTGAATAGCCAAAAGATAAATTCCCGCACCAATAATCAAAACCGGCCACCATTGCCAAATATTCGAATTTATCCAACCCATATTGGTTAAAAGCGCCAAAACTCCCAAAACAATCAAAACAACCGCCAAAAAACCAAAACGACAACAATTGTGAAACATAAACCTGAAAATTTCTAATTGCTCTAATTGACCTAATTACTCTAACATTGATTAGGTTAATTAGAAATTAGGTTAATTAGGTTAATTTATGCACGACCTTTCTACTTCTAATATAACATACTCCGGCGCTGATTAAAATGCCGATGCTGTCTATGCCCACATCTTTGATGCTGCATTGGCGCCCGATGACAAAAAGTTGGTGAAACTCGTCGGAGAAAGCATAAAAAAGAGCAATAATTACAGCGAAAATTATTGCTTTCTTTGTTTTCGGTTCGTCCAGCCTAATCGCCCGGAATAAAAGAAAAGTCAAAATCCCGAATTCAATCATGTGGGCGATTTTTCTCAAAATATAATCTTCTTTCAGATTGGTCTTCAAATTCGGGATCGAGGAAAAAATAAAAATCACTCCCATCCAAACAATCGCCGGCAACCAAAATTTAAGAAATTTTCTCATTTCAGCATTTTCAACATTTTTTCCATTGGCCAGGCATTAATCACGTCTCTTTTTTCAACCCAACCCCTCCTGGCCTGGGCAATGCCGAATTCCAAATAATGGAGGTGAGAAATATTATGGGAATCGGAATCAATCGACAGTTTTACTCCGGCTTCTTTGGCTATGCGCGCATGTTCGTCTTTTAAATCTAATCTACTGGGATAAGCATTGATTTCCAAAATTGTTTTTGTTTCTTTGGCCACTCTGATTATTTTTTCGATATCAACCTCGTAAGGCGGCCTTTGATTAATGATTCTGCCGGTGGGATGAAAAAGAATATCAGCATGCGGATTCTTCATTCCCCTGATAATTCTTTCGGTCATGTCGTGCTTGGACATTTTGAAACCCGAATGAACGGCAATGGCCACGACATCCAATCTATGCAGTGTCTCGTCTTTAATATCCAATCTGCCGTCTTTTAAAATATTAACTTCCGCACCCTTCAAAACCCTGAATTTCTTGCCGGCCTTTTTTAATTTTTCGTTTATTTTGTCGATTTCTTTTCCCTGCCGAGCTATCTTTTTTTCATCCAAACCGTGAGTCATGGCCAAACTTTTGGTATGGTCGGTAATCACGATATATTCCAATCCGATTTTCATCGCTTCGTCAACATAATCTTCAATCGTATTCGCGCCGTCGGTCCAGTTGGTTTGAATCTGTAAATCGCCTTTCAGGTCATTATAACCGATAATCTGAGGAAGTTTATTTTTTAAGGCTGCCTCGATTTCTCCGGTATCGGTTCTCAATTCGGGCTCCATCCATTCCAATCCCAAAATTTTATAAACTTCTTCTTCGGTTTTTCCGGCAAGTTTTCTTTTTCCCCCATAAACTCCGTATTCGTTCAATTTCAACCCTTTTTCAATGGCAATTTTTCTCAATTCGATATTGTGTTCTTTGCTGCCGGTAAAATATTGGAGTGCCGCGCCGAAACTTTCTTCCGGAACAACCCTCAGGTCAAAATCCATGCCGTTTTTCAAGCGAACCGAAGAACGGGTCAAGCCATGGCTATAAACTCTTGTTACGCCGGGCATATTTACGAAAAATTCCATAACCTTCTTTGCGGTTTTGGGAGATGATATCGTTACCAATAAATCGCCGTCACCGATTGTTTCCTGCATTCTCCTGATTGAACCGGCAACAATCGCTTTTTTAACGCCGGGAAATTCCCTGATTTTCTGCTCTAATTTTTTTACGTCGGGCAGAATAAACCCCAAAACAAATCTGCTTCCGCTCTTTTTCAAAAATTCGATGCCGCGCAAGATGTTTTCTTCGCTTTTGACGCCGAAATCTTTCAAATTTCTGATTTTTTTTGTCCTGGCCGCTTTTTCCAGATTTTTTAAATTTCTGACACCCAATTCTTTATAGAGTCGTTTTATAACTTTCGGACCCACTCCCTCGACAGCCGTAAGCTCGCTAAGCTGAACCGGCATTCTTTTTTTTAATTGCCGATAATATTTCATTCCGCCGGTTTTTATTAATTCCTCGATGCTTTTGGCAATGCCTGTGCCTACGCCGGAAATATTCAACAAACCCTTCAATCCTTCCCGCTTATAAATATCCCTTATATCTTCCTCCAAGGTTTCAATACTTAAAGCGGCTTTTTCGTAAGCCGCGGGTTTGAATGGCACATCATCCATGACCAAGTATTCGGATATTTCGTAAAGTATTTTGGATATTTCTTTATTATCCATCTTTTTCCTTTATTACCTCGTTTAATTCTTCAATCAAGCCGTCGACGGCAATTCCGTGCGCCTTGGCGCCGTCCTCGATATTCTCAAAACCAGCTGCCGCGCAACCGATACAATGAAATCCGTTTTTAATAAAAACTTCCGTTGTTTTCGGATATTTTTGAATAATTTCTTCGATTTTCATCTCTTTGGTTATCTTCCCCATAATTTGTCTATGAATCTCAAATGATGATCGCCATGCCGTTTAACGTCTTTGATGATAAACAAAGGAAGCAAACCCCCAAGCATAGCGATAAATCCGGTAATCAAGAAAACGATATTAAAACCAAATTTTACAGCCAAAATCCCGCCAATCGCTCCGGTAATGCCCATTCCCATACTGTAAGCCGTATGCTCCACGCTCCATTCGAATCCTTCTTTACCTCTGTCAATATGACGAGTGAATATCGCGGACCAAGACGGTAAAGCCATGGCCATACCCAAAGCATAAATTCCCTCCAAAACATAAAGCTGCCAGGGCAAAGAAATCAGCATATAGCCGAAGTGAACGCAAGCCACAATCAGATAACCGATTACTAAAAAATACAAATCATCTTTCTCTCCCTTTACTTTGTCTAAAAATCTTCCGATAGGCATCTCAAAAATAGATTTGGCTATCCAATAAATCGCCGCCGCAAAACCAACCACTTCCACTGTTCCGCCTTTAATTTGTCCGATGATGAAAACAGCGAAAATCGGGGCAATCAAACCGAGCGCGGAAAGAAAAATAAAATCAGCGCCAATGAGAATTCTGATTATTTTATTGATGGAAAATTTACCCATACCCAGTACCACAACTTCGATTTATATACTGAGTCCATCGAAATTATGATATTATCTAATAAATGATTGATTATCTGTTTTGCCACAGCACCATGTTTATGCCGCTCTGCGGCATCGAAGTTGATTGGTACTGGGCATATTTTTATTATATCATTTTTTACCAAAGTTGCTGATTTTTTCTCCCAGCCAGCGCAGAAATTGCGATTCTCTCTGTTTACTCAAGTCTTTGATGAATTTTGTCCTGGTAAACCAACGCATCCCATAAACAATCAACAGGGCAACCAGTCCCAAACCTATAAAAAGACTGAGTGTCAGACCAAATTTAATGCCCTTGGTTACAAGTGATAATGCCTTATAACTTGCTCCGAATCCGTAGCCAATGCCAACTAACACTAAAACCCAAATAATTGTTGCGATCAAACTGACGGTTATAAATTTTTTAAAATTCATTTTAAAGCTGCCGGCAATCAAAAATGCGGGCGCACTCAAACCATAGGTAATGCGGGTGATAAAAAGCGTCTTGATGCTGTGAATCTTGAAATACTCCTCCAATTTCCCGGTTATTCCCTTGGTAAGATAAAATCTTTTTAGCCATTCCATAATTTTATTTCCGCCGTATCTTCCGACCAGATACAATCCGATACCGTTCAAAAAATAACCGGACATCAAAACCGCCATCATTCCCCAAAAATTAAAAACTCCCAACTTGTAGAAAAGTCCGGTTAAAAGCATGATAAAAGTGCCCTCGAAAAGAGCACCCAAAAAAGAAAAAACATAACGATGCGTATAGAGAAGATTTATCAATGAAGAATCGGAAACGATTTGCATAGGATTTAAAATAATGTTTCCTGGCCGCCAATGGTTTTTGGTCTTTCTTCGTTGTCTTTGAAAACGTTAATTTTTCCGAATTCCCCGTCATATCCCGGAGAGACGGAAATTTTTTCCTGTCTGACTCGCTCTATTCCTTCGGCAATCTCCGGCGAAGAAGCAACGGCAATTTCTTCCTTTTTAACCTCCAAAAGAATCTTGAATTCATTGCCGAATGTCCTGATCAGGGTTTTATAATATTCTGCCACTCCCTTGGTGCCGACTCCCATTCCCAAAACATCGGCGATTATTTCTTCCAAAGGAATCAGTCTTTGAAAAGGAACGGCATTCGCCGGTTTCTCTCCCGGTTTGCGATCAGCCAATTGCCGCACCCGATTCATCACCCCGATTGTCAATGGTTTTCCGCAGCGCGGACAAACATTATTGTATTTAAACGATTCCTCGGGGCTGAAAACAACTCCGCAATTCCTGTGGCCGTCCCAGTGGTATTTGCCTTCTTCGGGGAAAAATTCGATGGTCTTAATCAATTTAAGACCATCGGATTGCCGCATTATCGCTCCTTTAATTGAATTATAGTCTATTTTTTCGCCCGCGAAAATATTGGCTTCCCGACCAATCTTTGAAGGGCTGTGCGCGTCGGAATTGGAAATCAGGGTCAGATTGTCCAAGGCACTCCATTGCCAGTTCATTGCCGGGTCGGAATTACCACACCAAACAGGAATGCCGTTTCTTCGAATATAAATCACTTTATTTGGCACAGAAACACAATATACAAAATCATCAAAATTAATCCATTTTTCAATATAGCCCCATTTTTTTATCAATGAAGGCAAAACAGTATGAATATTTTTTCTAATAAAATAAATAACCCATGAATCCTCGTTTTGTTTATATATTCTGTTCTTATAAAGTCCGCCGCGAAAAGGAGTTCCTTTTTTATTATGTAGTTTATAATAGGCCGACATCCCAAGCTTTAATGCGATTTCCTGCAAATCATCTCTAAGACGAACCGATATGGTAGTTGCGGATAGTCCCCTTCCCGTTCTTCCATAAATGTGACCATCGCCTTTAATATAATATTTGAAAAGAATCTCTATTAATTCTTTTGGAAGAGATTTTATTTCCTTTGGGATAAATTTATCTGCGCTCTTTCCAAACTGCCTAAGGTAATTGAATAATTGATAATCCCTAACCCTGATAACGTTGCTCGTCTTCTTATCTTGATAAACATTATAACTAAAGCTTTCAAGAATTTGCTTCATTTCTAAAAGTAAATTTTTATTATTATTCGCCAAACAAACATTATAGTCGCCGTCTTTGCCATTGTTGGTCCATCCTTCCGCTATCCAAAATCCAAAAAATTTTAACCACTGCTTTATTGGAAACCGTTTTTCTTTTTTATTTCTAAATCCCGAATAATATCTGCTTCCGTGTTTTATATCAACTGAGGGAAGTGTAAAATATTCTATATTTTTGGCGGTCCAGATCCCGTCTTTTTTAAATCGCTTTGACTTTCCAAATAAAAATTCGGCTTCTTTCAAAAAAAACCGAGGCGGCTTGCGAAAATCGCAACCACTAATTAAAAGTTTATGGTTCGGCGTAATCAATAAATCAACTCTTTTGGTTTTCAATCGATACATCTTACCCCTATATTTATACTTGAAAACTTTTTTAGGTTTTTGAAATTCAATTTGATTATTACTAGCGTTCAAAGTACAAATCTTATCCGAATAATTGGCTTCGGAAATTTTTTTCCAGCCATTATCGGTTAGAATTTCTGTTTTTTCGTCATAACAGGAAAGCCCCGTTTCAATCGCATAAATATATTTTGTATATTCCTCGAAGCATTCCTCAATCGAATCGAACCCGGAAAAAGAACCGAAAATGGAAAACCAGGGAGTCCAGGCATGGGCGGGAATAATCAGACAATCTTCGGAGATTCCCAAAACAATTTTTGCCAATTCTTTGGAATCCAAGCCCAAAATCGGACGGCCGTCGGATTTCAAATTGCCAATCCAGCCCAAATGAGTATTGATTTTTTCCACTACTTCGAAACTGGGCGCAAAAACAAGGTTGTGAATTTTTCTGGTTTTATTGCCCTTGCTGTAAATACTGGAAATCTCGGTAGTGAGAATAAAACGAACCTCGGGCTGATGATTATTCGGTAAAAATCCATTATGATTTTTAATTTTCCTGTCTTTATATTTGAATAATCCCGACTCCGCCGGTTCCAATTTTTCTTTCAATTCTTTAAGCCATAATGGATGGGTAAAATCACCGGTTCCCAAAACATTAACCCCCTTTATTTTTGCCCATTTTGCCAGATTATCAACATCCGTTTCCTTAGAAGTGGCGCGGGAATATTTCGAATGAATATGAAAATCGCAAATAAATTGCATGATGCCCCCACGAGGAATCGAACCTCGATTTCAACCTCCGGAGGGTTGCGCTTTGTCCGTTAAGCTATGGGGACCAATCAAAGCCAAGCCGAGCCAAAACATCAAACTTCCCGACTGCAGAGTCCAAAAATAATGGTCAACTAAACCGATTATCAAAAAACCGACAAAAAGAAAGAATAAAGGATTAATTTCGGCAAATGTCTTAAAGATTTTGGCAACTTCCGGCAATAATTTTTTAGCCATAAATAATAAAAATACCAATAAACCCAAAATTCCCATTTCCGAAGCAATCAATAAATAAATATTGTGTACCGGCTGATAAATCCAATCGGGAATAATTTCGGAAGCCTGACCGCCCGCCCCAAGCATGGCATTTGCCGCCCTAAAAAATGCAGGATAATTATGGGAATAATTGACAAAATTACCAACCCCAATTCCCAAAAGCGGCTTATCTTTGATTATTTTGACGGCAATTTTGTCGTAAAAAAACCTAAGGTCGACTGCTTCCTCTTTCAGGGATATGGTAAAGAAACGAGTTTTTACGTAAGGCAAAAGAACCGTACTGCTCAAAGCGGAAAAAACTATAAAAAACAGAGCCAAAATCATCAATTTTTTTCCCGCCAATAATCTTTCTTCGGTAAGATACAGTCGCCGCATTTGGAAAAATCTAACCAACAGAAAAAGAAAACTGATTACTAAAAAAACAAAAATTGTGGTGCGGGAAAAACTGACAAAAAGAGCAAAAACCAGAAAAAAGTAAATGAGTAATGAGTAATGAGTAATGAGCTTTAACGAACTTTTTTGTTTATTTCTCAACCAAAGCGCGTAAAAACAAAAAATTGCCAACAATAAAAATCCCGCCAGAACATTGGGATGGGGAAAAGAGCCGTAAGCGCGCATTATTTTCGCGTCGTTGGAAACAAACGTGGCCACTCCTTCCGCGCCGGGCAGATATTGGCCCGCTTCGATGAATTTCAAGCCCAAACTCGATTGCTTGTAAAACTGGGCAATCGCCAAAATCGCCTGAAAAACCCCGCTGGCAATAAGAACTTTACAAATTCCTTTTATGCTCCTTGCCCCGTAGTCGCACTCCCTGCCCCTTACATATATATATAGGAAGGCAAACTCCAATAACTTAACAAAGCGATAAATGCTATTCCCCAAACTGCTGCTGGCAAAAATGGAAATTCCGGCAATCAGCAAAAATAAAAATAAAAGCAGATCGGTTTTTTTGATTGATATTCTTTTATTGATAAATCCGAAAAATAAAAAGCCGATTAACAATAAATCGGTCAAATACAAAAATATGGAACTCCACTCGCTCCCCTGCCAAGAAATCGTCGCCCTAACTTGAAAAGGAATCAAAAAAAGAAAAGCATAAAATAAAATTTTTTCCAGCCGCAGCAACATAATCTTATTTTAGCACAATAAAAAAACCCCGCATATGCGGGGTTTTTATCCTATAGAACTTATAAGTCCTATTAGTCCTATAAGTTTTCCATCGAATCTTCCAAATTCAATCTTGTTCCGCCTTTGATGCGCGTGCCGCCCTTGATTCTGATTGTCTCATCCGACGGCGGACGCAAATCAAGCTGGTAAGTATAAATCAAAATTCCGTTCATTTTTGCGCCTTCATTGGCCGTGCTCGCACCATCATTGGTATAGCAAGCACTATAAGATTTATTGTTGTCGATGGTCATTTCCGAAGCAACATTTTTATAAAATTCGAAAAAAGCATCAGCGCCATCGCTATCACCATCAAAAGCATTAGTACAACTGGATAAATCAGCATCAACATTAACAACGGCAGTAGACATAGCGTCGGTTGAGGTAGAACAGCTCACAGCATAACTGGCCCTTAAAGCAGCAGCCCTGATGGTTTTAGCGTCAGTAGATTCCGGTAAAACCGAGGTAGCAGTGGTCAAAGTTTCAGAAGTACTATTGCCAGCTGTAGCAGACTGCCCGGCAAAAAGCTGATGGCTGGATAAATAACCATAAGATTCGCCGGTATAAGTATAGGTAATCATTAACTCCGCAGAAACCCCACGAATATTAGTACCGGAGGCAGTGGTATAAAGAGTAATTGTCTTTCCGCTGGTTGCTGTGGCATCATCAAGCTCATCATAATCAGAACCAGCAGCATAAGAACCAGAAGCAATAACATGATTAATTTTAAGTAGTTCAGTAACAATGGTCCCTCCCGCATCAAAGTAATATACCAAATTCCCGCTCTGAGCATTGTCTCCCACCTTAGAAGAAACTGTCAAAGTCTGAGAGCCGGAGGTGTCGTTCCCGGAGACAATAATCCTAAACCAAGCACGTTTAATGGTAACTCCGGTTTCAGCAAAATAAACCGTGGTTGAAGCTGATTGTGCTCCGGTAGTCGAACCATTGGTAATCACCCCGATAGGAAAAGAAACTGTTCTGGTGGTAGAGGCAGAAGCAGAAGCAGTATAAGTTTCAAAAACCTCGCCGCCAATTAGAAATAAGTCATCAGTATTGGTGCCAGTATAATAATAATGCTCTAATTGTTGGGCTGTATTTTCGGCAAACCCGGAAACACCGGAATACCAACCTTCAGCCCAGTTTCCCTGAACAGAACCTTGGGCTGCCTCCAAAACAAAAAGGCTCGAACTGGCGTTATCTCCTTGAATATTTACATAATGTCGCTCGTCTCGGCTGCCGGCGCTATCGCCAGAACCACCCACTTCAAACCATTGAGAAAGTTTCTGGGAAAATCCGGTAATGCTCATATTATAATTAAATAAAGGACAGGTGGAATCTACAACGCAATCAGCATTATTCGTAGCCGCAACCCCCTGTATTGAACCCTGGTCAGTGCCAGTATTTGATTCGAGGGGGTAAATCACTGTATTGGTAACACTATTTGAGGCGTCATCATAAGTATAGGTAATCACCAGTTTCGCTTTTACGGAATTTATGTAGTTTGCATCCGTGGTTGCGGCATCAAACCAATAACCAAGCTGGGCAGAAAGATAATTTCCGGTTCCTCCTGCTCCGGTGTATGCCGCCAACTGAGCTTCAGAGCTAACATCGAATAAAAGCCGCACATAATGACTGCCGGTTATATCCTGATATTGAAGAATAGTACTACTTTGATCTTGCACTACGTCACTGGCACCCCAGTCATCGGCCGTACAGGGTCCAGAACAAGCGTCAAAAGACAATTCATGGCCACTGGTATTGCCGTAGTCTCCCAGACCATTCAATTGTGTTTCCAGAATAATAAAAGCGCTTTTAATAACAACATCGGTTTCCGCCAGCTCAATATCGAATTGAGAAAATGAATTACTGGCTGCACCATTCTGGCCGGTTGTTCCTCCGCCGCCATATTGCCCGACAAAAAATTCCACCGTATTCGCCCTTTTCCCTGGACTGTTATACGCCCAGTCTTCGGCATAGCCCTCAACTCCGGAAAATTCGAACTTTAAAGTATGATGACCGGCTTTCAGGGTTTTATGAATTACTTTTCCTACGCCATTACATTCCCAATTCTGGTAATAGAGTACGTCATTGGCCAAAATTTCCGGCTGGTGAAAATTTCCGTCGCACGATAAGGAAATAAATTCATCATCATCGATAGTGGCCTGATCCTGAGGAATAATTTTTAAATCCGCCTTGCCCTTAGTGACGAATTCTACTTCCCAGTTTTCGCCTTGGGATGGATGGGAATACACATTTAAAACATTAATTTCAATGGTTGGGTCAAGAATTACAGGATAAGAGGCTTTTTCATCCATTCAGGATTAATGGTTATGGTTAATAAATCCCCATCAACAACGCCTTTTACGTCTTCAAAAGAACGGCGATTTTTATCTTCAATGAACGGCGTCAAAATAGTAAATACCCTGGACAGCTCCTTGTCTCTTGCGTATTGCTGCTTGTCGTAAAAAATAATATTACCCTTATCGTCTTTTTCAACAATGAATTTATCAACGTTGCCCAGTTTATATCTGAATTCCAAGGGATGCCCAGGCGCGGAGAAAATCAATTCCTCTTTAATTCGGTATGGATAGTTGGTCTGAACAACGTCAGTATTCTTATAAGCTTCTTCGTAAATATAGCGCACATCTTTTTGTACTACCTTTACAGGATTACCGGCCAACGGAGTAACGGTCAGTTTTCTGCTACCCAAGCTGACTTCCAACGACTGATTATAGAATTGAGGAATTACTTTTTTGGCTTCGTCCGAACCCAACGCAAACCAATTTCCGCGCACCGCCAGAATTAAAGCAATCGAGCCGAACAAAATAAAAATCCCGAAGAAAATCATTAATTTCCTCCTTTTTCTTTTCCAAGCGACAGGAATATATTTTCTTTGCTTTTTATGCTTGGGCATCGGTTTTAAAATCTCTAAATCCTAATCTCTAAATTATAATTTTCAATTTCTAATTTTCAATTTTCATTGAATGTTACAATTTTTCAATTTTCAAACATTGATAATTGAGTCATTGAAAATTTATTGTAAATTGTAAATTGATAATTGAAAATTGAATCTCTTTTTTGATTTTGTGATTATTTTATTCTCGTCCCGCCTTTGATTCTGGTATTGCCATTGATTCTTAAAGGCGAAGCACCGCCGCCAGTGGTAGTACAATATTTAAAATCCCAATTAGGATTATTGCCTCTGTCATTACTGTCATAAGCAGTTATGACTATACTCGAAGCGCTTTGGTCCTGAACATCAAGATTGTGCATATAAAATGTTCCTCCTCCGCTCCAAACCCGCGCTGTTCCGGTTAAGGTTGAACGGATTAAAATCGCATCATCAACATTAGTACATCCACCATCGCTGGTATCAAAAGAAATTGAGCCGGCATTGGCAAATGTCCCACCCAAAGTCAAATCACCTGTGCCGATATTTGTCCATTCAGCACCTACTCCCGAGGCAATCGAAACCGCGGTGCTTCCTTCAACCCGCACATCGTTATTTCCCTGAATCAACTGCCCGTCGGTAATGGTTAAAGTATTTCTCACCACTAAATTACTTGCCAGAGTAACATTATCATTGGCATCGGTGCCGGTTTTATTGAGAGTCAAATTATACGGTTCACACTTAGTGGAACAGGTTAAGGTCATTGAAGTTGTATTGCCTAAATTTATTGTTCCGGTTTGAGCGCTTAAACTCGCATCGGTACCCATGGTCCAATCACCCCAAAGCCCGAATTCATAAGAAGACAATCCCAGGGTATGAGTGCCCGCAGCTAAAGTAAAACTATTCGAGGCGCCGACATCACCCGCCAAATTAAATGTATAAGTTGCCCCGTCCGAGGCATTGCCGATTTGAAAATCATAAAATCTGGTTGTCCCTGCCCCGCCAAGCGTAGCTGTGCCCGAAGAAGCAGACACTTTTGTTGTCCCCGATGTTTGTGTGAATATGGTTTCGGCGGGAACGGCTATTCCGCCTGTGCCGGCCGCACCGCCGCCTACGGATAAATTATAAGTGCTCATATCAAAAGTATGTACACCCGATGAACCAGCAATCAGAGTCAGAGAACCCGATGCTTCGATTTCTCCGTCAGCGGTAAAAGAAAATGTACCAGTATCCGTAGATAAACCAACAGTAAGATTATAATACTTATTTGCTCCGTTTAAGGCGGTAATAGTTGTAGCAGATGTTCCTTCATAAACAACTGTTCCGGTTGAACAAGTAAAGGTGCCGGAGTTGGCAAATACCGAACCGCCGGAACCGGTTAAAGTCAGGGTATTTGTACCATTTACATCCAAAACATCATCGGCGCCGATAGTGACAGACGTGGCTTTGACCGAAGAGCCCAGAGAAATCGTTCCTCCGCCATCAATGACCACCGCGCCCATGTCAGCCGGGGCAGCGCGGTTGTCGGTCCAGGTTTTGCCCGAACCGTCAAAAGTGAAATTCCCGCTGCCTTTGGTGTAATTTCCGTTTGTGGCAATAGATAAGTTTCCGGCCAGAGTTATATTTTTCGTGCCGCTGTTAATTAAGGTTCCGGCATCAATGGTTAGGTTATTATTTACATCAAAAGTTGTTTCGTTTCCGTTTAAAGTCCACTGGCCCGTATAAGAAGTTGTGGCGCTGTCGCCGAATTGCAGATTGTAAAAACTATTGGTAGTTCCGGCTGAAGCAGAAACAATTTCCGCGCTGGCTGTAGCAGTAAAGAAAATAGTTGAAGTGCCGGCAGTAAAAGTGGCGTCATTGTTCCATCCTCCGGAAATAGAAGCAGTATTAGCTTCTATGGTAAATGTTCCATCAATTTCAATATCGTGAAGCTCCATAGACCCGCCTGGCTGGTAAGTCATGCCTGAATCAATAAACAATTCCGCTTTTTCACAGCCAGCTACCACGCAATAATTTAACAAACCACTGCTAACATCAAAGAAAATATCTTCGTCAGCGGAAACCGAATTGTCATAAGTTCCCAAATCAGCGTTAGAAATATTGGTGTTTCCGCCATTGGCAATAGTGATATGCTGTTCAAATAATTGCACTCCGGTGATATTTCCCGCGCCGTCGTATTCCATTATTGCGATTGCCTCGTTTTCATTTGCGGTTAAGTTGTTAAGAAAAACCGTGATTATGCTGTTTGCGGCTGGTGTTGAATCTAAGTTAAGCGACCAGGTGCCGTCTGCTCCGATATCTCCTTGCGATGCCGCGCCGGTTTGAAGCGTTGTGCCAACTGCCGCCCTCACGCAATCCGTGCAAGTGGAACAATTGGTTGTTTCATCGTATTGTTTGCAAGTGCCGGAAATGGCTGTTGCCGCAGGGGTATAACTAATGTGAATAAGACCACCAGCGCCATAGCAAGTGGTAGCAGTACATGCTTCTCCGCCTCCTCCGCCTCCGCCATATTTGCCGCCATAGCCACCCGTCTTACCATCTCCTCCTCCACCTCCTCCTCCTCCAGAACCATATGGTGTTGTTTCCCAATCTGTCCCATTCCCGCCATTGCCGCCAATACCCCCATCATCACCTCCTCCGCCTCCGCCTCCGGCTGAACCTGCGCCGCCATCAAGATCTCCTCCGGCGCCTCCACCAGTTCCAGCGTAATTATTACCGCCTACGCCACCTACATTAGTACCACTAGTATTAGTAGCGCACGTTTGAAGAACACCGCCTATTGTGCCTGCCAATCCATCATAACCGCCACCGCCACCCCCACCGCCACCGCCCAAACCGGGGCTTGTATCTCCACTGCCTATACCGCCGGCATTACCAATTCCATCTCCATGTGTCCCGCCTGCGCCTCCGCCTCCTCCAGAGCCGTCTCCAGTACATCCTGTGCCGCCAGAGCCGCCATCTCTTGTCGTGGTACCGACACTATTAGCAGCAAGTCCGCCAGCTCCACCAGTATATGGCGAGGCGTAAAGACCCCCATTACCGCCCTCAGCACCAACACAAATTGTGTTGCCCTTAGTCACACAATCCGCAAGACTTGTGGCATTAAACCAAGTATCACCGCCATCTGTGCCATTACTAGTGGCTCCCCCTGAACCAGATGCTCCTATGTCAAAGGTTATATTTCCTGAAAGAGTAAGGTTAGTAACCTTTGAATATGCACCTCCTCCTCCACCACCACCTCCAGCATTGGTGGAATCAGCACCACCACCACCGCCGCCGATAACTTCAACACTATTAGAAGCATTATTCCAATCAGCCGGTACTGTCCAGCAATTGCTTCCGCAACTGCCAGTAGGAGCTTCATCATAAGTAATAAATATCTCCGTCTCGCTATCCGCCGCAATCTGCCACGATCTGGCTTCCTGAAAGACAGATCGCCCTGAGCGAGTGTCAACGAGTCGAAGGGGTCCCAATAAATATAAATACGGACTTATATCCGGCGCGTCAAAAATATATTTGATTTCATAAGTATCCCCTGCTTTTAAATCAACCTCCCAGCCGATTTGTTTGGTATAGGTATTGATATCCGGTTCGTGTCTTATAATTTTGCTTTCTGTGTTTTCATCTATGGCAAAAGTGAATGGCACTGTCTCTACAATTTCACCATTAAAATCTTGATTTGCTTTTATTTTTATTTTCATTTCATATTTTGCTGGCGGATAAATTCTCGTCGGACCGATTCTTTCCACTTCAAAGGGAACAGACTCCCGAACTTCAAATTTATCGCTGATTTCGTAGCCATTATTCAAATTGGTCAGCTTCATTTCATAGATTCCCGGCTTATCAACCCGAAAATAGACATAATAATCGGGGACATCGGTAACATTGTCTCCGCTGCATTTTCCGCTGTATCGAATCGCTCCGTTTTCAGTTGAGAGTTCTGTTTCGGTGTTTTCTTTTTCATTTTTAATTCTTAATTTAAGGTTTGCGTCGCAAATAGTGTGTCCATCATCTTTTAAGACCGCAAATTGCAAATAAGCATTTTCTCCGGGTAGGTATATCGACTTATTTGTATTGATTGCCAAAACCCCCCAGGTAAAATCCTGTTCTTGGGTATAAGTTTTATCCCCATCTTTGACTTCAAACTCTAATCTGTATTTTCCCGGCCTTAATTCCTGCTGGAAATGAGCATGGTCCAAGCTAAGCGATATTTTTCCGTTTGATTGATATTGAATTTCGGGAGTGAAAGTATCAACTGCTTGGCCTCGTTTATCGAAAATCGTGGCTTTGGCTTCGATTTTTTTGCTTTCACCCGTAAAGAAACTCGAAATGCTGGTAAATAATCTGCTGAAAATATTCGCTTGTTTTTTATAAACAAAAATAAATTGCGGATTTTCGCTTGATTGAAAAACGCTCTGTGCGGAAACCATTTTTATTGCCGAATTGCCGGACAAAGAAGTACTGATTGCCCCAATCAAAATTACGGAAACAAAAACAGCCAAAATCGTCCCAATGATTATCGGAATTTTTTTTACCTTTAATAATTTTTTGATTTTCTTCGGCATAAATATTTATTAAATCCAAATTGTTTCAAAATCCAAAGTACTCCAAAATAATTCTAAACTATCTCAAAATCTAAATTATCTCAAAATCGATTACTCTTTCTTTTTGGGGCGCAACATGGAAGAAAAAATTAAGGTTAGTTCGTGGACTTCTTTCCATAAGTTCCTGCATTCTTCTACTTTTTCCGGATTGGCTTTGGCAATCATACGTAACCAGTGCCTGGTCTCTTTGGCCTCTTTTTTGCAAATAGCGATTTTGTGTTTAAAATCCTTTCCCGACTCCGCGCCGTCCGCCTCCATAAAATTCGCGCCAATACTAGTTGAAGACCTTACTGTCTGACTTATTAATGGATGATTAACCTCGTTCCTTCTAAGAGATTTAACAAACTCAATGACATTCTCCCCAAATTTAGCAGTTCGTTCTTCGAGATCGTATTTTTTGGGCTTTAGATTTTGGATTTGATTTAACATAGTTTCAAACTATTTCAAAGCTCAAACTATTTCAAACATTTTAAGATTTTGGTATTGTTTTGGAATAATTTGGAATAATTTGGAATAATTTTGAGATTATTTTATTTTCACTGTTCCGTGTTTTATTTTAATCGTGCCGTTTTTTATCTGCCAGCCTTTAGCCGCCCCATATTCATCCGCCCCAATGTCCCAAGTCCCCGACCGGGTTTGGCCGCCAATATCGGTCGTGAAATTCATGGGCGCGGCATCGCCGCTTGTATTTGTTCCCACGTCTTTCAAGGCAGAACCAACGGGGATATGAAAATCTTCAGACCCGGGAGTTACATTGACAAAGTTACTAGTGTCTTTAGCGATGTTTTGAAGTCCTTCAGACCCCGATATATCGGAACTTGCACAGGTCACCATCGTTTCAATATTAGAAAACGCAACACCACCAACAGTATATGCATAAACATTCTTACAGGTTGTGTGGGTACCTCCCAGAATCGCACGTATGTCTCCGATAAGGGTACAACTGTATATATATTCCGTTCCATCTTCAAACCAGAGGGGCGCATTTCCGGCACTACTAGCGGCTCCAAACCCATAAATGATGGTATTATAAAGCCTCAATACGGTATTGTTATTCCAAACATAAATTCCTGGCTCCCTCCACGATGAGCCACCCGACATCTTTATTATAAAATTTAAGATCCTTACGTCACTTGCAGCAGTCTGCTGATAAATAAATATACCGTATCGGTCATGTCCAGTAACGGCAGAATGTCCAATTTGAAGTCCATCTAATCGAACACAATCGTCAGCGATAGTTATGCTAGTTTCATCGTTCGTCACAAGGTTATATTTCGTATCATCCCACTTCCCTGCATGGCGAGCCGCTGCTGTCGTGTAGATATAAAGATAATGGGTCGCATCTGTAGTAAGTCCGCTTATCGTTACCGCCGCTGTATCGGATACCCCTGTCCAATCTCCATCAATCTCAATTAAGGCATAGACATTGGCAGTAACCAAGTTCGGATGGACTACAACAAGATGCGCTATCGCATCAGCAAGTGTATCATAATCTCCACCCTGTCCAGCGGGCTTGACTGTATGCTTGAGTTCGGCGGGTGCAGGTGCATAGGTGACATAGATGGAATTTAACATATCGTGGTAACCAGAGTCTGGAAGTGGCCCAGATTGCGGAAAAATTGAAAATGCTTGACTCTGTATATAAGTATAATAATTAGTGTATCCGCTATCATATGCTTGATAGATTGAATATTCATCCGTACTAAAACAAATCCAATACCAAGTGTTTGCGGCAAGGGTTCCACTTACATCTGTTGAAGCTAACCATTCAGAATCTTGAGTCGGTTTGGTTGTTCTCGTAACGGTCAGCTCTCCGGAATAACTATTAAGAACAAGAGTGTCGGGCATGCCATCCGTAAAAGGCGTTCCCCTGTTCGTATAAACCGCCATTTTAAGATGCTTGTCTCCCGAAGCATACCAAGCAGCTATTTGGATTTTTGACATCGTTCCGCTGGATGTTGTTTGAGCGGGTGCACCAATAATATTGTCGTTATTGGCATAATCGTCAGAAGCGCCAATAGTGATATATCCCAGAGTCAATCCTGCGGCGTGGTGAATTGGATAAACCGCATTATCTAAAAATTTCTGGTCTATTTCAACACTTAAAATTCCTGCTTCTTTGTCAATATTCAATATGCCCCAAGTTTCCGTTCCAGCACTATCTATTATTTTTGGCCTATAAATATGAAATGCTTTTCCTGCTCGATAGTTTTTTCCACCTAAAGCAGTGTAGTCGCCAGATTTTCTATCTTTGTAATAAACCGCATACGAACCAACAACGTTTTCGGGTCTGTGAAAACCCTCACAATCAGTTGGCGTACAGGTAGAATTTGCCATTTCTATATTCAACGGCGGCTGGTAAAAGAAATCGAGATTTTGGGTTTCAATATTCAAAGATACAACATTTGTTGTTGGTTTTTCTTTCAAAATAATTTCGAATTCGTATCCGCCTTGTTCCATCCCTTCTGCTTTCGGCAAATCATACATTTGATATTCGACTTTCGGCGTATTGAATATTATTTTGTCTTTATCAAATTGCAAAGTTCGGTCTGCTTTTGCCACATCGGAAATATCCGGCTTGACGCTGAATTTTACTTCGTCTTCCCATCTGGTTAAAGTGATGCTTGGCTCAAAATCAGCAGCTTTTTCTTCTCCGATAATGGCTTTGATGCCATTTGTGTCTTCCGCTTCCTTAACAAAACTTACTCCTGCTAATTTATATTCCGCTTTTATTTCCGCTGAATTGTTGTAAAGTTTTTTTAATGCGTTGTTGTGGGGTTTTGCCAATAAAATAATCGCGCCAAAAATAAGCAGAGCGAAAATTACTCCCAAAATGATGGAGAATTTCCTTGTTTTTAATTTTTTGGTTTTGTGTCTGTTCATGATTTTTGTATAAAGACAACTCCAATTTCTAATTGCTCTAATTGATCTAATTATTCTAATCAAATCCCAAGCACCAATAATTAGGTTAATTAGAAATTAGGTCAATTAGGTTAATTTATTTCATCTTCCCATATTGTATAATCTCAATATTTCTTGGACAGTAAGCGCGCGATTATAGATGCGGACCTCGTCGATAGAGCCATTAAAGTAATTCTCCGTACTAGTCTTTGCACCAATGTAAAAGCTACCGGTACTGCCAATGTAATCTACTCCACTGGCCGCGTACTTTGTACCATTGATGTAAATTCCCGCGCTATTATCCGCATCGATAACATACAGGATATGGTTCCATCCGTTTGTAGAAATAGGATTTCCCGCTGCGCTTAAATCCACTATATCCTGATGATTGACCCCGCCGGCATATAAATAACCGTTAAGAATAGCAATAACTGTTTTGGCGTTTGCGTTGTAAGTTCCTACATTCATCACTGCGCCGGAGTTTAACGATGCGGGTTTTACCCACGCCGAATATGTGACAGGAGGTCCTATTAAATAAAATGACGGATAACCCAAATCTATATAATTACTGCTTCCGTTAAAACTCAATGCCTGGCCGACTTTACCGATAGCTGGGGTGGCGCCAACAACATCTCCATGATTTCCTTGGCCGGAAGTGTCTCGCGCTTCGGCAGTGGGCTGGTTCCAGTCCATATCCGGACCATTGAATGACCAGAATCCAACCAAACCGTCAGTAAGTTTATTGTTTTGCGAGGAATTGACTTGCGCCACAATGCTTTCATCCGCGCCAATATCCCACGGCACAGAACGATTCTGACGATCGATGTCATTAGAAAAAAGACCGGAACCAGGATTGCTAGTTCCATAATCCCTGGCTCCTGTATCAGCCGGGGCAAGATGAAAATCTTTATTGGTAGCATCAACGAAATTGACAGTTACGCCATCTCGCTTATTGGTTGCGGGAATTTGAGCATCCGCAGCAGGACCGGAAAGATTGTTGGTACTGCCTGCGCCATAAGTGCCACTGTAATTATCAGTATTGCTATAGGAGATGTTGTTCTTAAGAACCAACGTCCCGCTCCCACCCCCTCCGTATACTGTAAGACCATAATAACAATTGTAAACGGTATTATTATAGGCATACAAAGTAGTCCCAGCTTCTACCCAGGCAATACCCGCACCAAATGTGGCGTTAAAACCATAAATAATGTTGTTCCAATATTTTGCCGTATGTGTCACGCTAGTCCCATAAGGAGAAATACCTGTCTGATACGTACCTCCGCTTATTACTCCTTGCACAATACAGTTAGAAACCCGAGTCTCTCCTCCTGCATCGGTAATATAATCCTGAATACCGATCGCGCTGTCAGCTGCAGTTGTTACTTTTACTTGTAATCCATCTATTCTTACATAGGCTTCTTTGTTATATATTCCGTTGGTGGTAGTCTGCAACCGATATTTTGTCGTGTCATCCCATTTTCCGTTATGCCTTGCCTCGGCGGTTGTATAGATTTTAATATAGCGCGTTGCGTCGGTAGTCCAGCCATCGATGGTTACAGCGCCATCGGGATCGGCAGCAGCCCACGGTCCATCGATTTTGGCAACAGCAGTTTTATTCACATTCGCGCAAGTTAAATCGCCGGGTGTGCAGCCGGAAAAATCAATCCCGCCGTATGCCGCCTCCCAATCATAAAGAGAATGATAACAAGGAGAATAACCCGCACAGTTTTCACGCACATAAGCAATAAAAGCATTGGAAGGATTGTCGTCGGAAACAGGCCCCAATCGATTAATACCAATCTTCGTTGCTCCGCTTTTATAAAGCCGTTCGACTTCGCTGGCACTCAAAGCGCGGTTATAAATACGCACTTCGTCGATAAGGCCGTCAAAATATTGAGAGGTATGGGCATAACCACCAATCAGACCCCAATCGTGCGTATTCGCTGATCCAACAGAGTTATTAGCTGGTCGCTGAACACCATCCGTATATATATACGCATTTGTTCCATTGTTGACAGCAACTATGTGATGCCAATTTCCATCAGAAACATTAACCCCTGTAGTTGTAACATCGATGTAGTTTCCACTATTCGTAAGATATCTAACATCGCCATCAGACTCTATCCTAAATTGATTATTCTCTCCGCCACCGTAGTATGAAGTAAAAATATTTTGCGTTGTTTTGGATGAGGTCTTTATCCAAGCTGACATCGTTTCTGTACTCGTAACAATCTCCGTCGTTGTTATATCATTGTCGCTCCCATTAAAACTCCCTCCCACGCCGATTTTGCCGTTTGCCCAGTGTGAACCGGTGCCATTCCAAGTGCCGGTGTTTCCTTTCCCGCTTTTATCATAAACATTACCTCCCGCGCCTTCCTGAAAATCCCAATAGCCGACCAAACCAAAATTATGCACTGGCTTTATGATTATTCCAGCTTTGGCATCCATTGCAAACAGCAGGGCGATTAAAATAAATATAAATTGTATTAATCTTCTGTGCATAAGTTTGAAATTTCTAATTGCTCTAATTGACCTAATTATTCTAATCAATACCCAATGACTAAATATCTAATGTCTAAAAACTTTAAATTAGAAACTGGGATTTGGGATTTGATTAGGTTAATTAGAAATTAGGTTAATTAGGTTAATTTAGGTATCAATGGCCTAAATTATATAGTCTCAATATTTCTTGAGCAGTTAATGCTCTATTATAAACCCTGACTTCGTCGATAAGGCCGTTGAAAAACCACGCACTACCTCCGTCATAAGCACCGATTGTACTAAATCCCCCATTAGAGTAAGCAGTTCCAATTCCATTATATCTCTGAACGCCATTCACATATAAAGTCAATTCTTTTGTTGAACCTATAAATGTTAATGCAACATGACGCCAGGTGTTTATTGGTAATCCGGTTACTTCTCTCCAACTACCATCGTGAACCATGAATGTCGTATTATAAAAAACAACATTTCTCAATATTCCATCTCCATTACTTACTATTGCAGCGTAGTCTGGACTACCTCTATAATATACCCATGCTGAAAAGGATACATTTTCATAAGTAGGTGAATCAGTTATATCCACCCAATCATCCGTCCCATCAAAACTCAATGCCTGGCCGACTTTGCCGTTAATCGGAACAGCGCCAATAATTGTGCCGGTATTTCCCTGACCACTCCTATCATAAGCTTCATTGCCATCTATGTCCGGGCCGTTGAATGACCAAAGCCCCACTAAGCCATTGGTAATTTGATTATTTTGCGAAGAATTGATTTTTTGCAGACCGGAGTTATATAGGGCTGTAATTTCACTTAGGTCCAGGTCTCGATTATAAATCCGCACTTCGTCGATTTGACCATGATAATTATAATCAGCATATACGGGTGCGGCAATTCTACCGATATAAAGATCGTAAACATTACTAACCGGGGTTAGGTTTTGCTCTAATGGTGTAGCGTCGGAAACATTATCTACGTAAATACGCAGAAAACTCCCGTCCCAGGTAAATACTAGATGGTGCCATTCATTGTCGTTTAATGCTCGGGTAGTACATACCTGATTATAGCCCAACCCATCAGCAATTTCTCCGCACGGTTTTTGGTCACCCGCGCCTATTCCTATATTGTATCCGTCTCTATCATTACCCCAGTCGTTTTTCGACACAACCCCAGCATGATGAGGTATGGTGCTATACTTCAACCACGCGGATATTGTTCCCGTGTTTCCCAATTGCAAACTTGCGGGGCTTCCGAAGTAAACATTCTTACCATCGCCATTAAGGTTTAGTGCCTTGCCGAGTTTTCCGTTTATCCAATCGGTTTGCGCCATACTGCCCGAAAACGTGCCGGTGTTTCCATTGCCGCTATAATCATGAACTTTGGTGCCGCTTCCCTCATTAAAAGACCAGTAGCCCACCAATCCGTTTCTCGGCGCTGCCAAAATTTTCGGCTGGGATAATTTATAAACCCGCTCTACTTCGCTGGCATTCAAAACGCGGTTATAAACCCGCATCTCGTCAATCAACCCATTGGAATAGTAACTAGTATATCTTGCTATCCAGGCAGGAGCACCGAGATTTTCCATTGCCACATAGCCGGATGAATAATTATAATCAGCATCATCAACTCTTACTCCATTAAGATAAAGTTTGATTCCCGCAGTAGTCGCGCTTCCGTCATAGGTTGCAACAACATGAATCCATTGACCTTCATAAGCAGTCACAGGTGTGCTGTATTCTCTGCCTAAAGCCGCTCCTGTGCTGGAATCGTAGACTCTAAGCATCAGGTTGTCCTGTTCGCTGCCTTCATCTCCGAGACGAAAATAGTATTCTATTGTAGAACTGTATTCGCCTTTTTCAAAAATCTTGAATTCTGTCGCATCGGTCATTTTTATCCAAGCAGAAATGGTCATCGGCGTATCGGTACTGCTGTTTCCAAAACTCAAATCGCTGGCATCCGCTATTTCTACGTAATCATCACTTCCATTAAAACTTCCTCCCTCGCCGATTTTTCCGTTTGCCCAGTAACCCTGATTCCAACCGGTGGTGGAAACTTTTACCGAATCATAATAAGCTGTTAAAACCTTGCTAACGTCGGTATCACCCAAATTTAAAACATTTATATCGGCATACGTATCCCCTGACCACGAAAACGTACTTATAGAATTTCCATTAACTCGAAATTCTGCTTTTTTATTAGTGGCATCGTATTTTACTTCTATCAAATACCAGGTATTAAAAGAAAAATTCTCGTAACGACCCGCATGCCACGAACTTTCATACGTGATGCCGAACAAAAAATTATAGTAGGAGGGATATTTTTCAACCTTAATCTCCCACACATTTTCACCAAGGTTGGAAAAAACCTTTGCAAGTGGATTGGAGGCCCAAGTATCAACATCCGCCTCGGTAATATAAATATTAAAAGCAATAAATGTTACAGGTTTCGGTTGTGCAAAACTTCTATATGTTCTCGCATCAAAATTCGGACTGACTTTTTGAATTTTTAAAACTTGATTTCCGCCGCCTGTTGGTCTTGCGACTTCTGTATTATCTTCATCTACTACACTTCCCGCGCCAACAGTTTCCGACCATCCCGTCATATCGTAACCGGGATTTGCTTCAAAACCCTCGCTAAGAATTCCGGCCGTTCCAATCCAGGTGCCGTGATTTCCATATCCGCTTCGGTCATAGACCACTCCTCCCGCGCCTTCATCAAAATTCCAATAACCAACCAAACCAGCCTGAAAAACCGGCTTGAATATAATACCTGCAAAAGCATTCTGGGCTATCAGTAGTCCGAGTATGAATATGATTAAATATAAAAAGTTTTTCATGCTGGATTAATTTCTAATTACTCTAATTATTCTAATTATTCTAATCAAGTCCCAATTCCCAATGACCAAATTTAAATTTTTAGGTTAATTAGAAATTAGGTCAATTAGGTTAATTTGCAAATTTCCACGTAGAAATTATCGCTGCCACCAAGCTGTCAAGTTCTTTGTAAGTCGAGACTTGATAAAGATAGCCGTTGTGGATAAACCAGATTTCGCGGGTCTGGCCCAATGATGTTTCTTCGCTGAAAAATATCAAAGCCGGCTCTCCGTTTTTGAGCAATCTTTGTTCGGGACTTTCCATTTTCAAATCGGGCAAATCCTGCAAAACCCGTTCTTCGGTCAAAGGCCCCGGCTCGTCAAAAGGAGAAATAAAAACCTGAAAACCGTCCTTGCTTCCTTTTTTCTGGACCAATATTGTGTCGCCCTCTTCTCCTTCTTTGAATTTCGTTACTGTAAAATCTTTCGGATATTCGAAGGAAAATTTGTATTGCGAGTCGGTATAAATACTGTTTTCTTTGTTATCCTTGCTCGGAGCAACGGTATAAGTCTGGTCTTGTCCGGGGATTTCGTTGTCGGTTCCCCTTTCTCCTCCAGGCGCGTTGGGGGATTTTTTGTTATTCAGAAAAAGAAAAACACCCGCAGCAACAACTATTGCGGTGATAAGAATAAGAATAAAAATTTTGGTTTTTTTCGACATAGGTCGTATAAGTCCTATAGGTCTTATAGGTCCCATTGGACTTATAGGTCTTACCAGTGATCGGCAATGGGATTGCGCTGTCTTTTTCGCGCTTGCTCACGCTTTTTATAAATATTTTCCGACCAACCGCCGTTTTTGACGAACTTTTCTTCCAAAGATTTTATCTGGCGGTCAAGAAGAAAATTAACTTGATTAATCAGGCAAATTGCGACATTAGCGGCAGTTGCCGAATCGGACAAATAAGTCCTATAGGTCCTATAAGACTTATCTGTCCTATACGCCAAAGCACGAATTTCCCGCGCTTTGGGATGGTCTTTGCCCCACAGGGACAAGGACCTCTGCCGCAAAAAATCCTCAAAATCTTCCAATAATTCCTGAAAAGATGCCCGACTGACGCCTAAAAGTTTCAGTTCGCTTTTTTGTGAAGTGCGCTCGGTCGAGGCTTCGACAATATTTTGTTTGCCGCTGCGCGCCGCCTGAATCATCTGGTCGCTCATCCGTGAATAGAACCTATAGGACTTATGTGTCTTACCTGCCTCGCCGGCAGGCGGATCGGTCCTATTTTCTACGTAAATGTCGCAAAACTCGACCGTGAAGTCGTAGATAATTGTGGCGGTTTGATAGGATTTTAGGTCGCGATAGCTCATAATTTTTAATTGGTCTTATAAGACCAATAGGTCAAATAGGACCTATAGGTCCAATAAGACTTATAGGACTTATTCGATGATTGGTGTCGGTTCGACGACTGGCTCAGTCGGAGTTGTGGATTCGGTTGGAGTAGTTGGCTCAACCGGTTCGGTTAGTGGCTCGACTGGCTCTTCACTCACGACTTCTGTCATACACGTCACACTGCATCCGTCTCCGTCAATTTTATTTCCGTCATCGCATTCTTCGCCAGGTTGAACTGTCCCGTCACCGCACATTCCCGAATCGGCCGGAGGCGTAGTCGGTTGCTCATCACTTGTCGGCTCACTACTTCCCTCAACCTGTAATATCCAATAATCGAATGTTAAAGGCTCCGGAGTGACATCGCTTAATTTGATTGTAAATCCAACACCGGGCACTTTCTCGGAAATATGCCAAGTCTTACCGCCGGTATCGGATGTAAAGCTGATAAATATCTTTGAATTTGCCTCGACCAAAGTATTATTCACTCTAAATTCAATTTGCTGAGCAGGAATCGTGGCTGAACCAACTGTGGCGTCTTTATTCTGCTCAACCGAAATTCTCAAAACCTTTGTTTTTACTTCATTAACCACCAGTTGCGTTGCTTTAACTACTCCATCGGCAACATCCACTCCCAATTGTCTCAAACCGGAAACCAGATCAGCCAAGAAATTACCGCTGCCCGACTCAATAGTAACTTTATCGTCAACACTTCCATCCGGATTAAGGGTGATTTGCGAGTCTTTTCCGCCATACCAGGTTGAATTCACAAACATTAAAATCCTGCCAACTTGAGTTGGGTCAGGATTTTCATATGGTTCCAGCGCCTTACCGATAACCGGACCGGCATTAGTGGCTTTCATTGCCACGCCCGGCTTGGTTGAAGAAGTCAGATAATCGCCTTCTCTAATCGCGCCGTTTTCCGTTGAAACCTTGACCGGCACCCTGCCTGCCAAAGCAATCGGCAAGTAATTGTCATTTAATTTTGCTCCCAGGGCCGGAACATCGGAATAAGAAACAACTCCCAATAGATTTTGGTCATAGGAAGCCGATGATTTAACTCCGATAAACGGCTCGGTGGTCAAACCTTTTGCTTTTTCTTCGTCGGTAGCCGGACGAGAAGTAATCACGTCGCCGGCTTCAAAGCTTTCCGAAGCCAATGGCATAAATTCCGATAAATCGGAATAAGAATCACCGGCGTGGAGCTTGCCCTGAGTATCAACATAAACATAAGCATTGGAAGCCGTAGCCAGACCCCCAATATACAAGTCTCCGGAAACCGAGGCGGTGCCCGCAATTCCTACATTGCCCAAAGAACTTACGGTCAAGGAAGCGGAATCAATCGGTGCCTCGCTCAAATCAATAACTTTATTCATATCTTTAATGCTCTCAACCACCAAAGCTATCATATCCATTTCTCTCACTGCATAAACCTCTTCGTCGCCATAAGCAAAACTATAAGCCAATTCCGGAACAGCACTGCTGGCAACTTCTTGAGCAATAAAGCCCATATGCATAACCGCATCATCCATTGTCGCGTAGAAATTGCCCTCTTCCGGCGTTCTCCAGTTAAAAGATACTCCTCTTAAAGTCAGTAATTTACCCAAAGCACCATCAATATCATTGATATTTTTCTTTAAATTCAAATCAGAAGTGCCGGCGATTAGTTTCCCGCTGGTATCGGTGCCGATTGTTGCGTTGTTCGCCACATTTGCGAAATAAGCACTGCCCGAAACCGAAGATGTGCCGTCAACCGTCAAGTCATAGCCGGGACCACCAACAAGCGCTTCGGTTCCAATACCAACCCTGCCCGTGCCCTCAATAAGTAAATTGGCTGTATAACCTGATTGACCAATGTATACATCTGAATCAACTACACCCATTTCTATGGTATTGGCGCTTGAATCAAGCCAGAATAATCCCGAGTCGAAATCCACGTCATTGGTTACATTAAGCGGACCCAAAAATGAAGCTGAACCGGTGCCGCCGAACTGGTAAGACGAAGAACCGACATTTACATAGAACAGAGAATCACCAACCGAAAAGTCCTGAGAAATCGAAGCACCGCCTTCTACGTCCAATTTGGCGTCCGGTGTGGCATCGCCAATACCGAGCAAGTTATTGGTCGCATCCCAATAGAAATTACCGTCAGAATCATAAGTTAGAGTACTGCCGTCCTGCCAATAAGCAACATTATTAACCAAACCTGTTCCTGCTCCTCCTCCGCCTGCTGATGCCAAATTCTGCCAAGTAGAACCATCTGTTGAATACAATAAAGAATTATCAGCATCTCTGAATGTTCGACCTGCTACCGGTGATGGGGTGGCAATATTGCCGAAATCAATATATGAAGAGATGGATGCTGCTCCATCAATATCGAAATTGCCCACTATCTGCCAGCTGGTTGAGGAATAAATATTGTTACCTGGTGAGGTTGTCCAGAGCTGAGCCGTGTTTGTCGCCCCGCCGCCCAAATAGAATGGCCCGGAAATGGAAACCGTACTGTCGAAATCAACTGAACCGGAAGAAACCAAACCGCCATAAAATGTAGCCAAACCGCTGACAGAAGCCAGGCCGTCAAGTTCAAAAGCATTGGTACCTGTGGTCGGAGACCAGATAAAACTCGTTGATGCTTTCTGGTCCAGTTTGTTGTTGAAAGTATCCCAATTAGCGGCAGTGAGATAACCGTCACCTGATGAAGAAGCGTACCAGATATCCAGCTGGTCTCCGGAAAATCCCAGAGGGTCTCCGGAAATGGTGATTGTCCCTTGTTTGCTGTTGAATGTTGACCAATCAGTTGAACTCAGCCAACCATTGTCTCCGCTTGAAGCGTAAGAAGCGGATACGGTATTTCCCACATTGACCAAGGGTGACTGGAAAGTTAGGACATCCTGTTTTCCGTAGAAAGTATCCCAGTCAGCTTTGGAAAGATAACCAGGACCGGAAGTGGAAGCAAGGTCAATAGCGAATTCCGTGCCCACCAAACTTAACGGAGACGCTGCCGTGTAGGTGGTATTGTTATCCCAAGAAACAGTTGAAGTGATGTAGTCCAGTTTGCCCACTGCCGAGTTATAGAAAAGAATGTAATTGTCAGCCGGATTATTGGCAATATCCAAATCAGCTTCTAAAACACTTCCATCCGGCAATTCTAAACCAGTAGTAACTGCTAAATTATTGAAACTGGCTGATGTCATCTGGGCTTCTTGAGATACAGAAGCATAATTAAACGAGAACAGATTTCCTGATGTAATATCGCCTCCAGCAATAGACAGGGTGCCGTCAGTTAAAATGCCTCCTCTGATAATATCCGTAACAGTCAGAGAATCAGATATTGAGGCGCGGGTGAAGTCCACTGAAGAAGAACCGACATTTACATAGAACAGAGAATCACCAACCGAAAAGTCCTGGGATATAGAGGCAGCTCCTTCTACGTCTAACATGGCATCCGGAGTAGCATCGCCAATGCCAAGATAGTTATTGGTTGCATCCCAGTAGAAGTTGCCGTCAGAATCGTAGGTTAATGTATCGCTATCTGACCAATAAGCAATATGAGTGCCTGCTCCTGAACCATCTAATGTTCCTGTTCCTCCTCCTGCCGATGCCAGGTTTTGCCAAGCTGTTCCGTCGTAAACATATAATTCTTTTGCTCCGCTTTCGTAAAATGTCATTCCCTCTTCTGCTGATCCAGGGGTGGCAATTGCTCCGAAAGTGAATGGACCAGAGATTGATGCGGTGCCGTCAATGGAAAGCTTGTAAGAAGGATTGGTATCTCCGATTCCCACGTATCCGGAAGAATGGTCAATAAATAAATCGCCGCCGCTGACGTCTAAATCGTTATTGATGTTAAATGGTCCGGCAAAAGAAGAACTGCCCGTGCCGTTAAATTGAAATGATTGCGAGGTGGTATCAATATATAAAAGATTATTTATTGAAAAATCTTGAGAAATAGAAGTGTTGCTGGATATAATGGCATTATCAACAAACTCCACATCGCTTCCTATTCTTAATGGCGAAGCGCCATGCAGCACGCCATGAATATAAACATCATTATCAACATATAAATCCTGGGATATTGAAGCAGTCCCCACTTCCACAAAATTAACCGAGGTAGATGCTCCCGATACTTCGAGCAAGGCAGAAGGATTGATGGTGCCGATGCCGACTCTTTCATTAGCAGTGTCAACACTGAATATCGCATAATCATCACCCACTACTCCGCCAGCACTGGTTATAGTGAAAGAATCAACACTGTTAGCAAACGGTTTGAATAACACGTCATCGCCAAAAACACTGAAGTCTCCGGAGATTGATACGGTGTTGTCAAATTCAGAACTACCGCTGGCAAAATATCCGCCGGTCATATACGAGGAAGAAGCAAGAATGTTGCCGGCAACTGTAAGCATTTGGTCCGGAACTGTATTGCCGATGCCGACATAACCAGATGTATCTTTAACCACGATTCCATTCCTGCTGCCATTAGTAAGAGAAAGGTCTGCACTATTAGTGGACATAAATCTCAACGTACCGCCGTTTATTACCTCTACCTGTCCGAGAGTGCCATATCCCGAAGTGTCGAAATACATAGCTACATCATTACTGCCCGCAGCAAAATCGGCTCCTCCATAGACTTGAAATATGTAAGAAGGATAATCTAAATGCGCTTGTCCAATCCCCACATACCCGCTTGAGTGATCAACAAACATTTCTCCAACGTGCAAATCATCGGACATTGATACGGGACCGGCAAAACTGGCAGTGCCCGTTCCTCCAAAATTATACGAGCTGCTGCCCACATCGACATAAAAGAGATTGCCTCCTACTTCA